>QWBY01003662.1_pt1 | contig 10780 bp, 19 predicted proteins | sample 1972471 | NCBI WGS metagenome assembly QWBY01 (sample SAMN09866722, study PRJNA288562) | Human gut metagenome isolate term6_stool, whole genome shotgun sequencing...
TAGATAAATCATCTATCTTAATGTAGTTTTTATGTTTCATTTTTTATTCCTTTACTTTTATTGATTCTATTACATAATCAATTATTTGCATCATTAACCAGCTCCATGCCTTCATTTATATCGCTATTTAAACTATCGTATACTCTGAAAATAAAGTCAATAGTAATATTTTCTCCATTCTTCATTTTACAAAAAGTACATCTGCTAACTTCTGCTTTTCCATTAATTAAAAAATTTTCATATCTAAATCTATTAGTTTCTTGAATAATATTTTATAACTAAAAGCTCTCAATATATCCTACGTTGGAAGTTTATATTTATTATATTATACCATTAAATGACCATTTAATATAAAAATGTTCTCCTTTAAAGACATTTAAATTGCAAAAAAGAAGTAGAATAATTCTGAATTGCTCCCCAGAAGTTGGACTTAAAAAACAACGCAGTTTTTTTATGGCAAAATACAATCTAGAATTCAAATTAAAAGTTGTAAAAAATATTTAGAAGGAAACATAGGATATGGAAAAATACAACATATCAAATAAATGTATCATACAGAGATGGGTAGAAACATTCAAAAATCAGGGCTATGAAGGACTAGAAGTATCAAGAAAGAACAATCGTTACTCTTTAGCCTTCAAATTAAATACTGTAAACTTGTACTTAACAGGAGAAATGTCCTATCAAAGCCTAGCAAATGAACTTAAAATCAACAATCCATCCATTATAGCTAGATGGGTAAAAGAATTTAGAGAAGAAGGCATAGAAGGACTGAAATCAAAAAAGAGAGGAAGACCTTCAAATATGCCAAACACAGATAAAAATAAAAAACTAAAAAACAAAAGTAATAAAACAAAAGAAGAATTGAGTGAATTAGAAAAACTAAGAGAAGAAAACTACTATCTTCAAATGGAAGTAGAAATTCTAAAAAAAAGATTCAATTCTCTCAGATGACAGAATCAGAAATAGACGAATATCTAAGATCATTAAATCACTAAGAGATAAATTCAAATTAAAAGATCTTTTAGAATACTTTAACTTTCCAAAATCAAGTTACATGTATTGGCAACAACGCTTAGACAGACCAAACAAAGATGAGCAAGTGGAGAAGAAAATATTAGAGATTAGAAAAGACAATCCAAACTATAGATACAGAAGAATAACAGCAATGTTAAAGAAAACAGGACTATTGATAAATAAAAAGAAAGTTCAAAGACTACTCCAAAAACTAAAACTTCAAGTAACAAGCTTCTCAAGAAAAACAAGAAAATACTCATCATATAAAGGAACAATAGGAAAAGTAGCAGATAATGAAATAAATAGAAACTTTAAAGTAGAAAAAGCCTACACATGTATAACAACAGATACAACAGAATTTAAGTATCTAGAAAAAGATACAAAAGGTAACTATCAAGTAAAAAGCTTTATCTAAACCCATATTTAGATATGTATAATGGTGAAATCATAAGTTACGAAATATCAAAACAACCAACACTAGAACCAATACTAAAAGCCTTAGAAAAAGCAATAAAAATAACTGGAATAAATAAAGAAGAAAGGATCTTTCATTCAGACCAAGGATGGGCTTATAAAATAAAACAATACACATCAAGGCTTGAATCAGAAGAAATAACCCAATCCATGTCAAGAAAAGGTAATTGTCTAGATAACTCACCAATGGAAAACTTCTTTGGAATACTAAAACAAGAAATATACTATAGAAACAAATTCTATTCATATGAAGAATTAAAAGAAATAATAGAAAAGTATATAGCATATTACAACAAAGATAGGATAAAAGAAAAATTAGGATATTTAAGTCCAGTGGAATATAGAGAAAAGAATGTAGCATAAAAAATATCAGAGAAAATATAAATTCTCTCTGGTATTTGGTCCAACTTTAGGGGGGCACCACATATCCATGCTGATGTCAGTTCTTTGACCTACAGCATTCATGGTATCAAGTAAAGTTCCTGCATCTTCAGCTTTAAGACCAAAAGCAGATATAACCTTCTGCGTATTATCAATAGCAGTAGATACATCTGTATTATTAAGCTGAACAAACTTAATGAACTTACCAGATAAATCTTCAAGTTTCTGACCAGTAAGACCAAATCTAGTATTTACTTCACCGATAGCAGCACCTGCTGTTTCAAAGTCTGTTGGGATGGAAGCAGCAAGGTTTTTCATACTATCTTTCATTTCTTTTAAAGCCTTATCGGATGCTCCTATCTTTTGTGTGATAATATCCATTCCTTTATCCACTTCATTAAAGGCAACGAGCGAAGCTGCACTCATTGCTACAATAGGTGCTGTTACATGAGTAGATAGTCCTTTACCAACTTCGGTAGTCTTATCTCCAACCGCTTTAATTTTATATCCTGTCTCTTTCATGGAAACAGATAGTGCCGATGGTACTTTTTTGCCTCTTCCTCAAGAGCCTTTAGGTTGTTTTCTGTTTCAATGATTTCTCTTTGAAGAGCATCATATTTATCTTGACCAAGCTCCCCATTTTCAAGCTGCACTTTTGCCTGCTTATCTGCTTCTTTTAAAGCATCCAGTTTGCTTTTAGTTTCAGAAATTTCCTTTTGCAGTAGCTGTTGTTTCTGAGCAAGTAGCTTGGCATTGGAAGGATAAAGTTTAAGAAGTCTATTTACATCACGAAGCTGCGACTGCGTATTTTTTATAGTAGAGTTCTCACCTTTTAAGGCTTTATCAAGACCTGTTGTATCTCCACCAATCTCAACAGTAATTCCCTTAATTCTATTTGCCACTTTCATCCCTCCCCTCCTAAAAACGGGCATAAAAAAGACACCTGCCATTAAGTAAGTGTCATAAAAACAGTTTAGTATTCAGTTAGACAAACTAGAAGTTATTTTCCTATCAATTCTCCTTGGCCATCAAAATAACGGACTACTCTTTTTTCAGTAATATCGTATGACTAATATCCTTCCATTTCTACTGCTACATAGCGTTCTTGTAAATATCCATCAGTTCCCCGCTTTAATGACTCCCAGAAAGATATTACATCCTAAAACTCTATTCACCAAATAAATCCTTATAGAATTTCTCTTTAGCTTCAACTGCAATATTTTTTGTGATTTCATCTTTCAAATCTTCATTTACATATATAGTTTCGTGTGTAATACCAATAGATTTCAATTGCCTTCTTATATCTTCAAAATACGCATACGGAATGAAAATTTTTGTCATTTGATCCTGTATTCCCTGATAATAATCAAGTGGCCAAATCAAGGTTCCTGTTGTTGTAAAATTGCCTGACTGTCTACATATTCTCTTTTCCTTATTAATACCATTTATACAAATAGGTGGAAACATGGTATTAATATATTCCTGTATTTCTTTAGCATGTTCATTCACATCCAAAACAAATGGCTCTATACCATCCTTAAATGGAATTGTTTCCTTATTTATATTTATTGGATTAATTACAAATACAGCTCCCCCACATTCTCCAAATCCGTTATCTAGAAAATGTTCGTAGTCTGTGCTACTTTCTCCTATTTTACAATCGCATACAGCAAAGTATAAAGCATCTAATGCATTTGTAGACCAATCAAGCATTCTAGTCGGAAGTCCGTAATGTTGAGCAATACATTCCCATTCAACCATATTATTTACTGTATATTCCACATGAGCCTTTGCCTTTGCCGCAAACTCATTAACCATCTTTTCGATTGGAAGAAATGCTACTGTATTATTAGAACCACTACAGGGGTTATCAGGAATAGGCGTTTCAAATTCATAGCCTCTTGCATCTTCAATTGCATACACTTCTCTTAATCCAGAAGGTACAAGCCTATATCCCACATTACTTTGTCCACGATACCAATACTCCTCATCATCATTATATATTTGAGAAATCAAAGTTATATAATCGTTTAGACTCTCCACAACATATGTTTTAAATCCATGCTTCTGCTTTTTCCCTTGATAAATCATTTTAAATTCACCTTTTTCGTTATGCGTAATTTTATATAAATAATTATAGCATATTTTACGATAAATTAGAATCTGTAAAATTCAGCTTGCCCTGCAGCCTTACTGTACTTTGCCGCATCATTTGATTTCTCAGTCCAAATATCAAGTACCATACCTATGGTTAGTAAATCCAGTTCAGAAATGTTTATCCCTATTTCTATATATCTAAGTAGAAATAGCGCTGTTGTCATTTCCCTGCTACTTTTTTGGAAGTTTTTTTTAGACTGAACTTCTGTTTCTAAATTTGCTCCCCAAAGTTCAAGTATCTCAGGGAGTATTTCATAGATTGAAAACATCTCAAATTGGTCAAGCCAATCATCGATATTTCCTGGAATACTTCTATCTGCATGGTAAGCCATAATATAGGCTACATTTTCAAATATCTCAAGATCATTCACTTGCTTTGAATGTTTTTTCTAACTTTGATAGGTCTTTGAATATATCTCTCTTAAATTTAATTCTATATAGCCTTGGTATTGTAGCTGACGAACGAAACTTTACATCAAGCTCCCCTACTCTTACTGTTTTTTCTAGCATAAAAATCCTCCTTAGTGTCCTGTAGGTTTAGGTATTTCACCTTTAGCCTGCGGTACATACACATTCTTATACCAATTAGCATAAGTATCTGCTGATGTAGTATCTCCAGTTCTTGATTTTACAAGACCGTTTTCTCTTGGATCTGCTGTAAGCGATAGTGTTTCTGTTCCGGGTTCAATCGTATCTTCTTTGGTTTCTGATTCAATTGACAGTCTTGATGCAGAACAGTTATATAGAACATGTCTAATTGAATTGACATCACCATCAAATTCAAATAACAGTGCAAACTTTTCTGGTTCAGATACATTTGCTTTTTTCTACAAGCACACCATTTCTATCAAGTTCTTCTTTTAGAATTTCTGTTCTAAACCACTCTGGGATAAGTGCAATCTCTAAATCTCCACTATATCCGTTATTGGTAGTAGATCTAAAATGCACTATACCATCAGCATAAAAAGGACTAGACTCCCCTTCAGCATCAAGGCTGATACTGACCGCTCCCGGTATTGCCTTTGGACTCTCATAAGTAAATGCACCGCTTGTATCTTTTTTCAGCTTTACAGCATGAACATTTTTAAGGTTATACCTTACCTTATTTCCCATTTGTCTTTACCTCCATTTCAAAAATATATAAGACTTCGTAGAGCTTTTCAGACTCTATATAACTTTCCATTTTGTTATAAAAAATGCCGTACTCATCTAGTACGACTTCTACCTTCTTTCCTATATCTAGATTTTTGTAATCTGTATAAACTTCAATATGAACTTTATTTGCTTTAAAATACACCCTTCCATTCGCTGAAAAGTTATCTCTTGCTGACAAGATATAAATAAGAAAAGGCGGATTAGGTGATTCACCTTCAGCAAAATGGTGATAAGCACTCGGAAATCGAATTTTTTCTATAATTTCTAGTAACTTATCCATTTGAAATTGCCTCCTGTATTTCTTTTTCAAATTTTTGTATGGCTTTTTCTTCAGCATTTACTATATGTGGTCTTGCAGATACTCTACCTCCACCACGCTTTGCATGACCGAATTAAATAAGGTGGGTAAGCTGATATTTATTTCTAGAATGAACAACAAGCCCAGGCTACTTGATGTTTCTCTAATCGTTTTCACAGTCCAGCTTTTAGAATACTTACCTGTATCACTTGGAGCACTTGCTTTAATTTCATCACGCACAGTCTTTCCTGCATTTAGAACTGCCTTTTTTACCCTGCTTATCTTTCCACTCTCCTGCAGTGTAGCTTCATACTTTTCTTCTTTTAATTCATATGATCAATCCCTCGTATTTCATAAATAGAATTATGAAAAATCGCTCTAAAACCTATTGATGAAATATCAGCTACCTCCCCACTGTAGCGAATGGAAAAATCAATCTTGCTTTCATCCCATATAGCACCACTACTTGTTTCTTCCTTTGGACCTTCACTACTGATGGTTGCATAGCAAGAATAGTATTTACTCCACACATTTTTATGGTTTCCTATTTTATCCACTTCAATTTTGCTTTTTCCAATAGTAATGCGTTCATTTAATAGCGAAACTTTCATTAAAATCCCGCCTTTCTTACTCCAAATAACATTGATCTAGGAGTAATTGTCAGTTCATGATTGTCAGATTCTTCCCTATGCTCGTAAAGATAGGCAGTAGCGTAAAGCACTGCTACCTTGTATTCTTTAAAACCATTCTTTATGATTTCATCTTCCTCTTTTCTTGCAATAGCAAGGCACATCTTCTCTGCAGACTGGATAAGGGTACTAATCAGATTATCATCTTCACCGGTATCCACCCTAAGATAGTTTTTCATTTCTTCTAGACTTACAACCATAACCAGCACCCCTTTCCATTAATTATGATGTAGTCTTAATTGGAAGAATATAAACAGCTTCTTTTAATACAAGCTTTCCATGGACTCTCTCCTTCGCCACAAAATCAATCATTCCATTACCTGCAAATAGTTCAGTAAGTTCTTTGAAATAACGAGCCCCTCTGTCGCCAATGTTGTAGTAGCTAAAGTCACCAAATGCGATGGCATTTTCCGGTGCAAAAGATGAAGTCTTAACTGGATATCCTAGAATTCTATCAGGCTCACCATCCTGATAAGATGGCTGCCAAATATATGCACCATTGTTATCTTTAAGCTTTCTAACCTGTACGATTGTCTTATAGTTCATGATAAAAGTAGCATTCTTTCTATATGGACGTTTTAATGCATGGATAAGGTCAATCAAATCATCGGATTTTACTGCTGTGATGTCCTTTAGATAAGTTCCTCCATTAGTTTTATTAAAAATACCAGTTGATTTACCGGTTCCATCACCATTTAGGAAAGCATCTTCCCCTGCGTTTGCCAATGCTCTACCAAAAGCAGTCAGGATATGATCCTCTAGTTTAAATGCATTATCATATAATAGTTCTTCTGTTACTTTGATTGCGACATGAAGTTTATGTGCATCAAGAAGCACCTGTGCAAACTTAGAATCGCCAAAGTTAAGTGTTCCCCCCTTCTTCAATCCAAGCTGCCACAGGGTCTGACATAGCAATATTGATTTTATGCTGACCACTTGTTGTGATAGTTGTTCCAAGAGAACGCATGATATTTTCTTCTTCAAGCGTCTCAATCAATCTGTCATCATACTCATCCGGAACCAAATACCCACCATCTGCATCAACACCTTCTTGAAGAACATTTTCTACTCTCTTAAAATTTGAACGCAGAGCATTTAGCATAGCATTCTTATACTCATCTCTTGCTCTACCTTTCTTTTCTTATCTTTCTTCAACCTTCATCGGTCTATTTACAATAGCATCAGACATAGGCTTAGATAGTTCTTTATCTAGTTCTTCCATCTTCTGTAGACGCTCAATCTCTAAACTAAAATTATGGACCTTATTTTCCATCTCGTCATAGACCAAAGCATCCTCTTCAGAAATAAGGCCGTCTTTATCTCTTTTTCTTTCTAGAAAAGCTTTAGCATCTTCCCAAGCCTTATTACGTTTTTCAATCATTTCTAAAATCTTAATCATTTTTCTACCTCCAATTTTTCATTAAAAAAAGACGTTCTATTAATAAATCCGCCTTAACACCTGTAGTTGTTTCTTTATTTTCTATCTTGCATTTTGTAGCTAACTTATCCATAAGTGAATTTACAACCTGTGCCTCCTGATACATCATAGAAACCTGTGGAATTTCCATGTCATTAGCTTCACTTCTTTTTAAGATATTATCAGTAAAGCCAAGCTCTATCACTTTATTTGCATCCATCCATATTTCTGAATCTATTAGATGAGATAGTTTTGCTCTAGATAGTCCTGTCTTAATTTCATAAGCATTGATGATTGACTCTTTCACTTCATCTAGTATTGAGATTGCTTTTTCCATCTCGCTCTTATTCCCAAAAGCAATAATCAGAGGATTATGGATTATTAGCATGGATACCGGACTCATTAAAATCTTTGTCCCTGACATTGCAATAACAGATGCAGCACTTGCTACTATGCCATCAATCTTGACTGTGACATCACCCTTATAATCAATTAGCATATTGTAGATTTGAGCTGCTGCTACGCAGCCGCCTCCTGGTGAGTTAATCCAAACAGTAATGTTTCCATTTCCCTTATTTAGCTCATCTTTGAAAAGCTGTGGTGTTACATCTCATCAAACCAAGATTCTTCAGCTATCGTTCCATTAAGGAATAGAATGTGCTCTGTCACTTCCTCTTCGTTTTGGTTTTTCACCCCATTCTTCCACTTCCAAAACTTCTTCATTAGGTTCTTTCTCCTTTCCGTAATCACTTGCAAATGCTCCTGCACGGTTTAGCGGGAGCATATTTCTCTCCACTTGGAATACGGTCTAGGTTTTCTAATTCTCTAATATCATTGGCAGACATCCATCCGTTTTGTCTTGCAGTTACATAACCATTCATTCTTGATCGGTAATCTCCTCGAAGGAGTCCATCAACATTAAATTTCACATAGTACTTTTTCTTTTCCTCATCAGTAAAAAGTCTTCGGACAATGGATTGCTCCCATCTTGCCACCCAAGGATTGAGAGTGTACTTCAAAAACGCTAGAGATTGCTGCTCGATATTAGAAAAGCTAGACTTCTCAAGGTCACCTACCATATGAGGTCGTACTCTGAAAATCCTAGCTATCTCATTGATTTGAAATTTTCTTGTTTCTAAAAACTGTGCTTCATTTGGAGAAATGGAAATCGGCGTGTACTTCATTCCTTCTTCCAAAATCGCTATCTTATGGCTGTTTCCTCCAGAAAAACCTTTAAACCAGCTTTCCCTCATAGCCTCTGGATCTTTTACTGTCCCCGTAGGTTCTAAGATTCCACTTGGTGCTGCCCCATTAGCAAAAAGCTTAGCACCATATTCTTCTGTTGCGATTGTCATGCCTATAACATTTTTAGCCATAGCAATGGATGAATAGCCCACAAGCCCATCAAATCCAAGCCCAGGGATATGAAGAACATCGGACCCGTTTAACTTAACAATCCCTTGTTTTTCTGTTCCTGCATCTGAATCACTCACAAAATATTCATAGCAAATTTGACCCTTATCATCTCTATCCACCTTCATCTTATCAGGTATAAGCGGATAAAGTTCTAAGACTTCACCCTTACCTTTTCTCATTATCTAAGCATAAGCATTACCCAAAAGGAGTAAATGTGTCATCATGGTTTCTCTAAAAACGAAACTTGTCATTTCAGAATTTGGTTCGTCATGAAGCACCCTATATAACGAATGCTCTACTGCTTTTTCAGTTCCTGTATCTGTCCTAAGAGACACATGAAATGGCAAACTTGCGACAGCTTCAGATAAAATACAAACACAGCTATATACTGCGGTCATCTGCATTTCCGAGCGTTCATTTACTCTTCTACCAGATGAAGAACCACCCATTAAAAAACTATATGCACTTCCATTTGTTCTATTTGTAGGCTTATCTCTGCTTTTTTGTGTATCCTTTAGGGTGAATAACTCGCTTAATATTTCCATCTCTTCCTCCTAATTTTTTTTGCAAAACAAAAGCACCTACTGCAATTAGTAGATGTCTGCCCTTAATTTCGCTTTTATCACTTAATACAATGGTTGATTTAAGGGATTTTTATTTTCATGATTTACATAGACATTTCGACTAAAGTATTTAGACTTTCAGTTATTTCACTAAACTCAATCCCTTTTACATATGGATTTTTCTTTTGATATCTTACCCATCGCTCTTTGATCAAAGAATCCTCATTAATGCTATTAATAATATTTTTTGCTTCATTCTTAGAAATCACAGTTTTCCTATAGCTAAATGTCATAGAAACAGCTTCTTTAAGTTCTTTTACATTTATAGCTTCTAATTTGTTTTTCAAAATAGCATAAATATCGTAAAAATCTTTACTTCTACTATTATTTTCTGCTCTTGCAAGTACTGTTTGTAGTTTTTCTGATAGCACTGATTCTAGAGGATACATCTTTAACTCAATATTATCACCTAAAATTGTGCTATATTTTTCTAGCCTTGGGAAGGGATAAATCGGATCACCTGTAGCAATATCAATACTAAACGGAATTTTAATATTAGCTAAGTGCCCAATTATGTGAAATCTCAGTCCACCATATTCATCCTCCGCTCTAATGTCTTCAGCATCACCCTTTAATTCAATCCAGACATCTGATTGTTTACCATCTTCAATAATTTCTGTTAAAACTTTTCTCATTTCTCCAGACTCTAATGGAAATCCCTTAACTAAAAAATCAATGTCCTGTGTAGCTCTATTTTGAATCCCTAAAGAATACGTTAATAGCATTCCGCCCTTAAGCATAAAATTTTCTCGATGTACACTGTTAGAAAGTAGTTTTAGAAATTCATCAAAGAAAAATTCCAAATTAACTTCGCCTTCTTTTGGCAAGGAGTCTTCCAAAACATATTCAAGAGTATAGACATTTACTTTTTTATCTTCAGGTAAAGTATATCCAGAGCCACTGGAGCTAAGAATTTGATTTTTCTTGCCATTAACTTTAAGTTCAGTTAGGCTAAATTCTCCAGAGAGCATTTTTTCTGTGTCATTTAGACTCAAAATTACAGTGTATAAATTATTATCTTCAATAATAAATTTATCAAAAATATATTTTTTGCCATTTATTTCAAAAGCTTCGTTTAAATTTACGCTGTACTCATCAACTTCCCTTGACAATCCCATGGCATCAGATAAAGTAATTTTAAAATTACTTGCTA
>QWBY01002403.1_pt1 | contig 10778 bp, 15 predicted proteins | sample 1972471 | NCBI WGS metagenome assembly QWBY01 (sample SAMN09866722, study PRJNA288562) | Human gut metagenome isolate term6_stool, whole genome shotgun sequencing...
GCTTTTTTAGTTTATTTCATTGACGCAGAGTAGAGCAGTGGTAGCTCGTCGGGCTCATAACCCGAAGGTCGGTGGTTCAAATCCATCCTCTGCAACCAAAATACCACTGCAGCGATATTTCAAAAATACTTAAAATAATCTGAAAATTTACTTTACCGAATTTATCAAATTTTGAACTAAATCTTTTGATTTTTTAATATTAGTAGTAATGTATTTTTGAGTTGTAATAATATTAGTATGTCCTAATGTAAAACTTACTTGTTCTATAGGAAGTTTTAAATAATTTATAGAATAAGAACCGATTAAATGTCTAATATCGTGCAATCTAATTTTTGGCAAATGATTTCTTTTAAGCAAAGAATTCCAAGAACGACGCAAATCAACAAAATTTTTACCAGTTTTTATATTTAAAAATATAAAATCATTAAGCAAATTTAATTTTTTAGCTTCGCGATAACGCTTAATTAAACGATTATAAAGTTCATCACTCATAGAATAAAACATATCTCTTTTAGCTTTATTTATTTTACAAGGAATTTTATAAGTTTTTGTCTTTAAATTTAAATCACACCATTTAAGTTTTAAAACTTCGCTTTTTCTACGTCCGTGTAAAAGAAAATATCGGCATTTACGCTTTTATTTTCAATAATAGCTTTAATAAATCTTTTTTGTAAATTTATAGAATAATCAAAATATCTTTTATTATCAAATTTTGGAAGTTCTACAAAATTACAAGGATTTTTTTCAATTTCATCAAGCTTAATTGAAAAATTTAAAATTACACGAATTTTAGCAAGTATATTTTTAACTGTTTTAATTTTATAATTTTGTTTGATAAGTTCATTACAAAATTTTTGAATATCTAAAAAATTAATATCTTTAACTTCTTTTAAGCCTAAAGAATTTTTTAAGTGCTTGTTATATGTAGCAATATCACTTTTTAAAGTTGTTTGACTTAAAATAAGCTCGTAAAATTCTAAATATTTTTTAAAAACTTCATTTAAAATCATCTCAAAATCTCGCGTAATCTACATTTCTATCATCAAAATCATCTTTGATTTCATTTAAATAATTTTCATCATAAAGCTTATTTAAATCCCAAGGTTCAACTTTTTTAACTAAATCGCATAAATTTCTGGATATAAGCTCATTTTCTAAAAAGGCAATACGTTCAGGATCTTCACAAGAATGATCGCAAATTTTATAATACGTCATTATTTCATAACAATTCATCTTTTTAAAAGGCTTATAGCGTAAATCATAAGAATTACAATAATTTATTTGTGGCTGTGGTGTTTTAATAAGTTTATTTATACGATTTTTTGTATTTATAAAATTATTATGATATTTTATTTTGGACCATAAATCACCGAATTCATCGAAAATTTGAACAACTTTACCTTTTATATCAACTAAAGCTGTAATTAAACCTTTATTATAATTTTTCGTAAGAGATATCAGATCTATTCTTCCAGAAAGTTTCCTATAAATTTCCAAACTTACAAAAGTATGCGACATTGTAAAACGGCGTATTTTATGTTTTAAATACCAAAAAGTAATATCACCCAAATTTTCTATATCATCACTATTTCTTAAATCATCAAGAGTTTTAAAAATATACTTCATTATGTAAGCAGTTGGATTATTTATATCAATTTGAATGCTATTTTGTTCGCTAATAAAACGACGCTTAATAACTTTTACACAACGATCTAAAAATTCGGCAGGAACAAAACATAAAAAATTTAAATGTGGAGTACCGTCAACATGTGGCTCTTTAGTAGTAATATAACATCTTTTTTCTTTTGGAATTTGACGAAAAGTATTTGAATTTAAAACAGATCTAACAATTTTTTGAAGAATTTCAGATCCTGATTTTACACTATGCAATTCATCATCTATAAATTTATCATTTCTAACACTTTTAAATTTACCATTTTTACGATTTATAAAACGTCTACGATGATATTCACTAGGAAGAGTAAAAACAGCAAAAATAGGCTTTAAATTGTTTTTAACAGCATATTCATTTAAAGAGCTTACGCGATTATTAAGTTCAGCGATATATCTTTGCGGATTATGCCAACTAGAAAAATAAAATTTTGAATATGGCAAACTTTCAGTTACTAAATTTATATAATTATTTTCTAAAAAATTACGTTGATTTTTTAGTTTTAACTTTAAAAATTCTCTATCAAATTTTGAAATTCCATACATAAAAAACACCTATACACAAATATATTATATTTAGTCAAGTGGCACGCAGTTCGTTCGCTTCGCTCACTCACTGCGTGCTTTGTGTGCGCTTCGCGCATTAATTGACCTGAATAGAAAGAGTAATAACACTGCTTTCTTTATAATCTTGTTCGATTGAAAAAAGATATTTAATAAGTGGAATATCTTTTAAAAGTGGAATACCGTTTCGCTTTGTATATGCATTTTCTTTATTTATACCACTAAGAACCAAAATTTCACCGCGATTTAAAGTATAAGAGCTTTTAAGTTCTTTTTTAGAAGTTCTTGGAGTTAAAGAATTATCATCGATCAAATCTTCAACAGTTAGATCCAAATCAAAATCAACATAATCATTTAAAATAGTAGGTTTAATTTTTATTTTTAAACCTATATCCTTATACTGATAAGAATTAGATGTAGAAGTTCCATTGTATTGATATTTATCATTTTGGACGAGATAAGGTATATTTTTAACAGAGCTGAAATAAACTTCACTTCCATTTTTAGCAACCAAAAAGGGAGATTGAGAAATTTTAGTAATTCCATTTTGTTCGAGCATATTTAAAACACCAAAAAAACCACTTTTTTTACTGGTAATAATATTTGTTTCAGCAGTAAAAGGCATAGTAATAAGATTTACAAAATAATTAAAATCTTGCCTTGTTATAATATTTTGAAAACCGTTCAAATCAGTTCCCAAATCTCTAACTTTATTTACATTTGTTTCAGTGATTAAAAGTTTAAAATTTACCTGATCCAATCTTTTATCACTTTTCTTTGCAATTTCATAAATATCTTCATATTCGCTATCGGTAGCGTTAAATACAATAGAATTATTACCTTTCAAATAGGCAACATTACCATTATCGTTTATCCCAGATTCAGTTTTTACATCAACGATCTTTTTAATATCATCAAAACTATTATTTTTAAGATCTATAGACCTTAATTTTTTAGTAGAATTATCGTCAAATGCGAAATCAACATAATAAAAATTTTTATCGGTATAGACCAATCTTAAATTTTTAGAATTTAAAGCTTTTCTAAAATGTTCTATAGAAATATTTGTAGCTTTCGGAGTATAAAAGTAAAAATCATTAGGATTTATTTTATCGCTAAGTAAAATATCAACTTTTGAATTTTCACTAGCCAAATTTGCAAAATCAAGCAGATTGATTTTAGTTTCTGCCGCCGAAAGGTGAAGACAAATTAGCACCAATAATATCAGTTTTTTCATAGTTACTCTCCTTAAAATTTATCTTTTTAAGATTTTCAAGAAAGAAAAAAGATTTATCATAAGCTAAAAAATAATAACTTAAATTTTTGCTTTTTTCTTTAAAAATCTCACGGTAAAAAATAGGCGGAGTTTTTGAAATGGCATACAAAAAACCTGTTTTTATAAAAGGTTCTTTAAAACCTTTTAAATAACATTTTTCTAAATAACAAGTTACTTCATAACTTATAAAAGTTAAATTTTCATCTTGATTTATTATAGAACGATCTGAATAATTAAAAGATTGTTTGTAAGTTTGAAAAGTTTGTAAAGTTTGATTATTTTCAAAATTTTGAGATTCATTAGACATAAAAGAACTTTTAAATTTAGAATACAAAAATAAAATTAAAATAAAAATAAATAAAACAATTAAAAAATAGAATTTCAAATAACTTTTATGTTTTGTAACATTGTCAGAGTGATAAAGAGAAAAAACTTCATCATCAAATTTCAAAGAAACACCGCCACCTGGAACTATATCCCTTTTATTATACATAGTAGGACTATTAAAAAGGACATAACGGAATTTTTTAAAAAACATACGTTTAGAGCCGTCGACAGCTTTATAGAAAAACTCCGCTATTTTCTTATATTCACTTCCTACTAAACTTAAATTTTGAGTAATAAAAAAAAGATCCTGATATAAATGCCTATGGTAAGTAAGCCACCAAATAATAACTTTATCTTTAGGTTTAGAAAAAATATTGCTATGACATTCATCGATTACAAATAGAACTTTAAAAAGTTTCAATTCTTTTGCTTTTTTAATAAGATCTTTATCAGATTTTTGAGTTATATAAAGATTATAAAGTTCAATCAAAGAATCATAAAATAAATCAAAATTCAAAGGTTTAATCTTGTCAGATTTTTTAAAATCAAATTCATTTATATTTGTATATGCAAGTATATAAGAATTTTGATTTTTATCATTAGATTTTTTAGGAGCAATAAAAATTTTATAAAGATAATTAACAGCAAAATAAGTTTTACCACTACCAGGATTCCCAACAATATAAGTCATAGACATTTTAATTAACCTTATTTTTTCTTACGAAAAAATGTTCCTTTACCCATATCAGCACCGCTTGAGATCATAGAAACATCACGATAAAAATTTATTTTTTCTTTCATAACATATAAAAGAACTTTCATAACAACTAAAGAACCAAAAAGAGCGATAAAAGGTAAAAAAGAGGTAAAAGCATCAGCCAACGCCTGAAAAAAACCAACAGATTTCAAAACACTAAAGGAAATACCTATCAAGCCAGTAGTTTGAGCTGTAGTAGCATTTAAAACATCAAAAAATTTATAAATATAATTAATTAAATTTTTAATAATTAAAATTAAAGAAGTTACAAAAACAGTTAAAGCAGCTAACATAGCCCAATTTAAAAGTATAAGACCAGGAACAAAAATTCGTTTAGAAATAATATTAAAAAGACCAACAAATTTATCTATAAACCAACCAAATAAAGAAACAAGAATAGCAACTACAAAATTCATGATTTAATCCCTATAAATAAAACAGCTAAAAGCTTAAAACAAACAACAACAAAACCAGCACTAAAAATAAGATAAAACATAGTATAAAAAGTTTCTCGCATAGGACTTAAAACTTTGCAAAGATCATAAGTTACGTTAGCGTTAACATTTGAACCAGAAAATTTATCATTAAAAGGACAAGAATTTACAGCACCATATTTATTTAGTTTTGGTATTCCTTTACCGTCAACATAATCTTTCAAATTTTTTATACTATCAATCAAGCCATCATATTTAGATAAACTTTTTTGGAATGCATTCCAATAACTATCAGGATCGCCATACTCACCTATTCCGTCACCAGTAACCAATCCAAATTTTTCATCACCCAAATTAGCATTTCCACCATTACCGCCATTTCCACCGTTACCGCCATTACCACCATTACCACCTATAATAACAGTATCACCACCATTAGGTTTATCAGGTTTATTATCATTACCACCAGGATTTGGATTATCAGGTTTATTATCATTGCCACCAGGATTTGGATTAACAGGAGTATTCGGGTTATCAGGTTTATCAGGTTTTGGAGTATTTGGGTTATCAGGTTTATCAGGTTTTGGAGTATCAGGAGTATTTGATGTATCAGTATCAGGAATAATATCAACATCAACATTAACATAATCATCCAAATTTATAGATTCACCATTTTCGCCAGGAATATTATTTCCGTTATTTCCGTTTTTTCCTTGATTTCCATTTGTAGAATTTCCATCTTGAGTAGAATTATTATCATCACCAGAATGATCTCCAAAATCTTCACACATTTTTATAAAATCAAAATAAGAAATGCCAGTTTTATCATCGCCCTTAAAAGAAGGGATATCGGCAGGAAGTAATTTTTGATATTCAGAACCTATCACAAGAGGTTTAAGACCTAAATTTTTACGAGATTGACATTCAACAGTACAAACGCCGACAGTAGTAAAAGAAAATGGATTTTCATAAACTTTAGAACGTAAAGCCTTATCACTTTTAATTTTAGAACTAGAACGACAATAACAATCAAACATATCCTGTAAATTAGTATATTCAATACACCTTTTAACACGACAACCTGGAACTTCAGGATCCCAAATTTCATCATTTTTACAATCAGGAACACAAGATTGTAATTCATCATTCCAAATTTTATCTTTATCACATTGTGGTATACACTTACTAATATTATAATCAAAAATTTCATTTTCTTTACAAGTTACACAAGAATCAGTATTAATATCATAATTTGATGGAAAAGTGCATTTTTTAGAAAAACCAGTATGAACATATACATGGAATTTAACTTGTTTAAGTCCACTTCTAATATATTCATCATTAGAATGAAATTCTTTATATTCATTACTATCTATACCACCACAATGCCCATATGTAGAGTCTCTTTTATCAAAGTGACACCATTGATCAACATAACCAACAGGTTTAAAAAAATAAAGTATAGAATATTTAACAAAATAAAAAGAAGTAACAGGATCAGGACCATCAGTAACATTATAAGCGAATTTTTCATATTCTTTATCAAAATTATATACATTATTATCAATTTGATATATATTACCAGATAAAGGAGAAATTTTAGTATAATTGGATTCTGAAAAAACAGCTTCACCTAAAAAAATGGCTTCATAAGAAAAAGAAAAACTAACAATTAAAAAAAGTGATATTAAAATTCGTTTCATATTTTTACTCTCTTTAATTTAATAAAATTAGAATTAGATCGCACACTGCGCTAAACAAACATTTATTACATAATAAATAAATCGAACGCGCAGCCCGATATTTTTTTTAAAAATTTAAAAAAAATATCGGTTAAATTTGTATCATATTCAGCAAAAAATCATTTAAAAAATTTTTGCGTAAACAATGATAAAACCAAAGCCATAGGCATAAAATAAATGAAAAACCATACACAAATACTAAAAAAATAATCAAAGCTTGCAACACCTAAAATATTAAATACTTGCATTTTTATCCTTTTAAATTAGCAATAATTAAAATACCGAAAAGATTAAGCACAAAACCTAACAACAAGCCGCAAAGAGCCATTAAAAATGAATAATTTTCAGCACTCAAACCAAGATTTTCCATTATCTAAGCCATTCCGCAAATATATATAAACCTAAAAATATACCTTTAACAATAAACAAAGCACAAGCAAAACAGCCAAGCAAAGTTACAACAGCTAAACCAAGATTGTTTATCGGTATATCAAAAAGCATATTTTTAACTTTAAGGGGCATTTAAGCCCCAAAATTAACAAATTAGATTTTTCTAAATTGTCTAAGAGCTAAGCCAATGGCCGCAACGATAGTAATAGCACTTACTATTATGCCAATAGCACTATAAAAGTAAGTAAGATCAAACTCGCCTGAAAAACCGGCAGTCTTTTCAAAAGTAACAGCGGCATTAGCACCGGTAGCAGCAGCAACACCCAAACCTGCAACAACAAGAGCTTTATTTTTAAGCCCTTTTAACTTTTCTATAACTTTACGCATAGAAAACCACCTTTTTACAAAATTTAGTCAGTTTTTTTAAAGCTGGCTATAAAAACAAACTTAATAAAATTTGCTTTTATAGTAAGCTTTACGCCTTGCGAGAGTAACCAAACAAGGCGAAACAGTTTAACGCCATATTTAGGGCGCAAAGTCTATTTTTTTGTTTTAGGAAAAAACGGATTGTTTTCAAAAATTTCTGCTGAAAGATTTTCATCTGGAAACATATAAGCACCGTTTTTAGTATTTAAAAAACGATAAGGAATAGCAATAAATTTACTTTTATAAGTTTTAAATAACTCAAATTTTTCAAAAGGGAATTGAATTGTTTCAGTAGATTTTACAAGATAATTTTCATTATCGTGCGCTTCAAAAGTAACAGTTAAATCAACACTTCGAAATACTTCACCAGTCTTTTTATCAGTGCGAACATTTGGACGAACTTCGTCAACAAAACCAATTAAATAGGTATACATAGTAGCTCCTTAAGAGTTTATTTTTTTTGTAGCTATAAATTTAAGGGGCGGAGCTACTACCACCCCCAAAAGTTTAACGTCATTTTAAGGACGTAATTTTTCTTTATCCTAAAGAACGTGCAAAAATCTTGCGATAAAGGAAAATTTGATAATTTAAACTTTTTAAGCTAAAATTATTTTTACAAAAAACAAATAAATTAAACAAAAGTTTAAATTATTTAGACGAAATTATACTAAATAATTTAAACATTGTCAAGAAAAAAGGTTAAAATTTTGACAATAAGAGAATTATGTAAATATCTTAACATTACAACACCAACACTGTATAACTGGAAAAAAGAAAAACCAAATTTATATAATATAGTAATGAATTTCAACAAAGAAATATCAAATAATTTAAATAATAAAGAAGAAGAAATAATAAAATTATTTAGACAATTAGAAGAAAAAGAAAAAGAATATTACATTGCAGATATAAAAGCAAGAATTTTAAAAAAAGAAATAGAATAATGGCTGCTCTTATATCATTTATAATACTGCTATTTTTATTAGGAGCCATAAAAACAAAAAAATCAAAAAGAAAATATTATAGAAATTATGAAGATTATACAAAAGTAAAAGGAGACGAATACGAATTTTATATAGCAGAGATTTTTAAAAAAGCAGGTTATAAAGTTTATATGAAAGGATACAACGAAGGCTATAATGATAAAGGAATAGATCTGATCTGCTATAAAGGAAATGAAATAGTTTTAGTACAATGTAAAAACTGGAAAACAGCTGTAACATTAGAAGCTTTTAAAAAATTTGTAAATGATTGTAGAAATTATGAATATAATAATTATGAAATATTTAAGAATAAAAATACCAAAAGATACTTTATTATTTCAAATAAAATTCAAAATTTAGAAGTTAACGAATATGTAAAATATATAAAAAATAAAGTAGAATTAAAGCAAATAGAAATAAATAATGATGAATATGACACAACAATAATAAAACTAATAGCTATTGTATCTTTTATAATTTTAATATTATGCGTATTATTAAGTTCAATAAATAAATTAGCAAATACAGAAACAAATAATTTTCAAAATTTAAATAACTTACAATCTTTTGAAGAAAAGGTTGAAGAAGAAAAACAAAAGAGTATGGAAAAACAAAAAAATAAAATTGAACAAAAAAAGCAAAAAGAAATACAAATAAAAAATGAAAAGAATAAAAAAGATTATGAAAACAAATTAAAAGAAATACAAGAAAAAATAGAAATAGAAAAACAAAAAGAACAAATAAAACAAAAAGAAGAAAAACAAAAAATTATAATTGAAATGAAATAAAATTTAAACTAAGCAAGTCTAATATTATAACCTAAAGCATTAATAATTTTAAAAATACTTTCAAATCTAGGTTTTGAATTGGGTTTGAAAATTTTATAAAAACTTTCTCGATTTAAATTTGATTTTTTTGCAATATTTTCAACACCATAACTTTTAGATATATAGAATAAAGCTCTTTTAAGTTCTTCTAAATCACCATTTTTAATAACTTGATTTAGATATTCTTTTTTTATTTTTTCATCTGTTAAAAAATCAGTTAAATCAAATTCTTTTAATTCAGTCATCTTTTAAATCCTTTAAAATATTTTTAGCTTTTTGTATGTCTTTTGATTGAGAGTTTTTGTCTCCACCACAAAGCAAAATAATCAATACATCATTTTTAAAAGTAAAATAAACTCTTATGCCTGAAGATATAAAAAATCTCAGCTCATATAAATTTATATCAATGTTTTTCATATCTCCAAAATGATTATCAGACTTTATTTTATCTAAGCGCCTTAAAATAGAAACTTTAGCTTTATAATCTGATAATTTGTTATACCATTTTTCAAACTCTTTAGTATATTGTATTTGCATAAAAAGAATTATAATAATTTGTAGCTTAATGGCTACTTAAATACAGTAAATTTAATGCACGAATTTCTCATAACCCGAAGGTCGGTGGTTCAAATCCATCCTCTGCAACCAACACATTTACCAACTAACTCCCTAATACTACATGATTTTATATATTATAATTTACTTTTGAGATTGTAATTATATCTGTAATTTTGATAAAAAGTAAATATGTAACCAAATGCTTTTTTGTTGCAATCGTTATAAATTGGTATAAATACGATTATAGATTGTATTTATACCAATTACTGATAACGCGTAACGCGGAGTTTAAATACTGCCCTAACCTGTTTGTACAAAATTTTAAATATAGATGATATAGATGATTATTTTGTTTCTTTAAATGATTGCTTACATTTGCGTTGCAGATGTTGCAAAAATGTATAACAAAAAAATTATATATCGTAATGTAAAAATTTTTAAACAACTTTGCAATTGCAATAAGTTTGGTTGCTATGACGTATTAAATGTTAGCAAAACATTGTATGAAGCGTATAATAGATAAAACAATAGTTTTTAAATCAGGCGCCTTGAAAAAAGACTTGTTTTTCAACGAATATTTATCTTGCCTTGCAAATAAAATAAGTAAACAATATATTAAACGTATGTAATAGACTGTTTAATAATAGTAATTGCTGCACTTTAGAGTATTTTTATGGACTTATAGCCAATTTTGCAACCAAAAACTTAAATAAATATATAACACAATTTTATTTTCTCTCAATTTTTCTCAAACTTTTATCTACTTTTAAGCAAGTTTTTTATACAATTCAATTTCGCTTTTTGAAAAGCAGACTAAAAAGCT
>QWBY01002404.1_pt1 | contig 10766 bp, 7 predicted proteins | sample 1972471 | NCBI WGS metagenome assembly QWBY01 (sample SAMN09866722, study PRJNA288562) | Human gut metagenome isolate term6_stool, whole genome shotgun sequencing...
CACAGGTGACGGTCGGGAACTGGAGCGACTGCTTCTTGACCGGCTCTGCAGCCAGCATCAGATAACCGTTCTTGTAGGCGACGCAGTTCTGGATGGTGACCGCGCCGATGGAACCGGTTGCAGCCTTTGCGAAGAGATCCCAGCCGTCATCGGCGTTGTAAGCAGCGATGCAGCCGTCGAAGACGTTGCCCTCGCCGGTGGTCAGTTTGGCGGCAAAGCCGTCGGCGTCTTCCATCGCGCGGTCTGCGTTGTTCATGGAGGTGCAGTTCTTGATGGTGTTGTGGCTGGGCCACAGAGCCTTGTTATCAGTGGACAGGCCGGAGACCTGCAGGCCGGTGTTGCCGTTGTTGTAGAAATTCATCTGCTCGAGGACGCAGTAGCTGCCGGCCAGCTGCATACCCTTCGCGCCGTCTGCGGTGTTGGTGATGTTGATCTTGCTGATGTTCCAGTAATTGCCCCAGACACTGAAACCAGTGCCGACGCCGCCGAAGTCCAGCGTTGCGTACTTGCCGTCAGCAGTCGTCATGGTGATGGGAGCTTCTGCGGTGCCGTCGCGGCCGCGCTCGACTTTCAGCTCACCGGTCAGATGGTAGGTGCCGCTTTCCAGCTGGATGGTCTGGCCTGCTGCGGCGTAGTTCAGCGCGGTCTGAATGTCAACTGCGTCTTCCGCACGGGTGCCATTGTTAGCTGCGCTGCCGTCCGGGGTGACGACGATGATGCCGTTCGCGCCCAGAGTACGGAGCGAAACCTTCTTCTCGATAGCAGCGGAATCGTAGCTGCTCAGCTTTTCGTACGCGCTGATAGCGTAGTTTTTGTCCGGGGTGAACTTGACCTTAAAGGTGGTATCGCCGGTCACGGCGTAGCTCTTGGAGAAGGGCTCACCTGCCTTGATGTCCACATTTTTGTCCACGACCACACCGTTTGCGGAGACGGTCGCTTTGCCGTCGGCGTTGGCCTTGAACACCAGTTCATAGCTGTCACCGGTGCAGGTGGCAGGGCTGGTGATCTGGTAAACGGGGGCAACATAGCTGGTAGGCTGGAGCGTCCACTCGGAAGCGTTCCACGTGCTCGTGGTGTAGGTGATGTTGGAGAAGGTCACGTTCATGCCGCGCGCCGCCGCAAAGCCCAGATAAGCTTTGTTGGCTTCCTGCACGGTCATGGGGTCGTCCAGCTCTGCGTACTTGGAGACGCTGGAAGCGGTGCTGTCCTTCGCCGAGATGTACAAGGTCGAAGAGCCGACGACGTCGCCGGTCGAGCCGTCGGCGTTGATGGCGTACTGGGTGGCGACGTAGCTGTTGCTGGTCTTGGCAAGGCTCACACGGTAGGTGTCGCCCTGCTTGATGGCCTGCGAGCTGAACGCCGCACGATTCGACTTGACGTCGTTGGAAGCAGCCGTCTCGTTGGAGATGATGCCGGTGTAGCTGCGGACGCCCACAGCGTCTTTGATCTCAACACCGTCCAGAGGGAGCTTGGTGCCGACGACAGAAATTTGATTCGAGAAATAGCTGCCGGAGCCGCTGATGCTGTCGCGCACCATGAGGGCAAATCCCTCCTGACCGTCCGGAGCCGGGTTCACATAATCGATGGTGACATCGGCCTGCAGATAGAAGTTCTGGGTGGTCGGGTCGATGGTGGTGTAGTAGAAGGACAGGCCGTCTGCCGGGGAGTCCGCGACGAACTTGCCGCCCTTCTTGTCGATGGTGCCATCATCTTTGATGGTGCAGGAGTTGAGGGTGACCTTGCCGTTGATGTCCGCGCCATCTGCGATGGTGTTGACTCCTGCTGCAGTGGAGGTGCCGAAGGCTTTGAACTGCCAGTCGCCCGATGCGGAGGAAGACCCCTCCGCAAACGCGGCCAGCGGTGTCATGCCCAGAAGCATCGCGCCTGCCAGCAGTCCGGCTACGGTGCGCCGGATGCTTTGCTTTGCGTTTCTCATAGAAACTCTCCTTTTCCTGCCGCCCTGCCGGAAAGCGCAATCTCCCCGTTGCGGTTGCGACACAATGTTGTATTCTAGTTTACATGATTCCTGCAACTTTACAAGATTTAATTGAAGATCGCGGGCAATTTCGGCGTTTGAAATAAACTTTTTAGGATTTTTTTGGAAGAAACGCTGAAATACGTCAGGGAGAAAGCAAACGAAAAACCTCTCCGTCATGGCTTCGCAATGCCACCTCTCCTACGGAGGAGAGGCTTTGACAGAGAGAAAAACTTTCTCTTTTTGCCAGAGGCTCCCCCTATCAGGGGAACTGGCGAGCGTAAGCTCGACTGAGAGGCTTGATGACAGCAATTCAACTTTTTAATGCAACAGCAACAGCGTTGAATTGCATATCGAAAAGATGTTGTTTGGATGCTGCACCAATTTCTTGACTTGCGATAAAGGCAGCGAGAACCTGTTACTCCAGCACCTTGGCTTTCTGCAGAGCGGTGATGATGAGGGGGATGAGCACCAGCTGTGCGATGATGCCCGGCACAGCGGTAAAGAGCGCGCCGGACAGGAAGGCCGAGAACGGGAAGCTGGAGCCGGACAGGCCCGCCAGCACGAAGCGGACCGCGCCCCAGACGAGGCGGCCAGCCACCATGGCCGCCGCGAGGGTGGCGTAGGTCATGGGCAGGGTGTGCTTCACCCGGCGGTAGAGCCAGCCGGACACGGCGCCGTAAGCTGCCAGCTCAAAAGCCATCGAAATGGCGATGGGGAACATCGGGGGCATCCCGAAGAGCACCGAGCGGAGCAGCGGGGCCGCGAAGCCCACAGCCAGACCCCAAGGCCCGCCCAGCACGAAGCCGCAGAGCAGGATGGGGAAATGCATCGGGCAGAGCATATTGCCTACCTGCGGCAGATGGCCCGTCACCATGGGCAGCACGAAGGCCAGCGCCAGAAAGAGTGCGGCCAGCACGACATTGCGGGCCGGAGAAGCGTTTTTGGTTTTCATCTGTTTCCTCCTGTGACTGCGCCGCAGAAAAACAGAAAAAAGGGCCTGCCAGTCGGCTTGCAAGCCAACGGCAGACCCCTTCATGGCGTCTGTTTCAAAAATGCGGCGGCTGAAAATAGTGTAAGGCGGGCTTCGGCCCGCAGGCCCGGCTTCCTGCCGGAGATCGTGAAAATTATAGCAGAGTGCCGCAGGATTTGTCAAGACCGCCCCCGGACAGGCTGCAAATTGACCAAAAAAGAAAGCGTTTGGAGCAGTTTTTGACCGCCTGTGTACATTTTGCTGTAAGAAGCTTGACCTTTTTGCACAGAATAGATAATATAAACTTGAATTATAGCGCAATGGGGCGGCGGGAGCTGTGCCTTGCGCGGCTGTATACTTGCAACTTCTGAGGTTCATACGGGAGGACCATCATGACAAATGCAGAAAAGCTTACCCTTGCCAAGCACGCCTGTCACATCCGCATGGGCGTGATCGAGGGAACTCACAGCGCCAAGTGCGGCCATCCGGGCGGCAGTCTGGACATCGCCGAGGTGCTGTCTTATCTCTACTTCGTGGATATGAACATCGACCCCAAGGAGCCGAAAAAACCGGACCGCGACCGCTTCGTGCTGTCCAAGGGCCATGCGGCTCCGGCACTTTACGCCACGCTGGCCGAGCGCGGGTTCTTCCCGGTGGAAGACCTCAAGACCCTGCGCAAGATCGGCAGCTACCTGCAGGGCCACCCCAACATGAATGAGACGCCGGGCGTGGATATGTCCACCGGCAGTCTGGGTCAGGGCGTGTCTGCCGCCTGCGGCATGGCTCTGGGCGCAAAGCACAGCGGCAAGCCCATCAATGTCTACACCATCCTCGGTGACGGTGAGGTGGAAGAGGGCGAGTGCTGGGAGGCTTTCATGTTCGCCGCCCACTATAAGCTCTCCAACCTCTGCGTCATGCTGGACCGCAACCACCTCCAGATCGACGGCACCACCGAGACGGTCATGAACAGCGCCCCGCTGGAAGAAAAGCTCAAGGCGTTCAACTTCAACGTCCTGACCATCAACGGCCACGACTACGACCAGATCGAGTCCGCCATCAAGGCGTTCCACGCCGAGAACGACAAGCCCACCTGCATCATTCTGGACACCGTCAAGGGTACCGGCGTCTCCTTTATGACCAACTCTGTGGATTGGCACGGCAAAGGCCCCAACGACGAGGAGTACGCTGCGGCCATGCAGGAGCTGAACGCAGCCTACGCCGCGCTGGAACAGGAGGAGAAGTAAGATGGCAGATGTGAAAATGATCGCTACCCGCGAGAGCTATGGCAATACTCTGAAAGCACTGGCCGCTGAGGGCCACGACGACCTGGTGGTCCTGGACGCCGACCTCGCTGCCGCTACCAAGACCGGTGTGTTCCGCAAGGCTCACCCGGACCGCCACTTTGACTGCGGCATCGCCGAGGCCAACATGATGGGCGTCGCCGCCGGCCTGTCCACCATGGGCTATGTTCCCTTCGTGTCCAGCTTTGCGATGTTCGCTGCGGGCCGTGCCTTTGAGCAGATCCGCAATTCCGTGGCCTACCCCCACCTGAACGTGAAGATCGGCGCTACCCACGGCGGCATCTCCGTCGGTGAGGACGGCGCTTCCCACCAGTGCTGCGAGGACTTCGCCCTCATGCGCAGCCTGCCCGGCATGACCATCATCTGCCCCGCCGACGACGTGGAAGCACGCGCTGCTGTCCGCGCCGCCTACGAGATGCAGGGTCCGGTCTACCTCCGCTTTGGCCGTCTGGCGGTTCCCGTGTTCCACGACGAGGCCAACTATCACTTCGAGATCGGCAAGGGCGAGCAGCTCACCGAGGGCAGTGATATTGCCATCGTGGCTACCGGCCTGATGGTCAACGAGGCCCGCAAGGCCGCCGAGACTCTGGCTGCCGAGGGCATCCACGCCCGCGTCATCAACATCCACACCATCAAGCCTCTGGATGAGGACATCATCCTCAAGGCTGCCAGGGAGTGCGGCAAGATCGTCACCGCCGAGGAGCACAACGTCATCGGCGGTCTGGGCGAGGCTGTCTGCTCCCTGCTCAGCGAGAAGCTGCCTACCCCTGTCCGCCGCGTCGGCGTGCAGGACAAGTTCGGCTGCTCCGGCCCTGCCTGGGACCTGCTGAAGGAGTATGGTCTGGACGCTGCCACCATCTGCAAGACCGCGAAGGAAATGCTGGGCAAGTAAGCTCTTTCTCTGAAATAACGAACGCCGCTGTGCATTGCACGGCGGCGTTTTTGCATCTCACAGAGCTTTTATCAGCTTTTCCCTCTCGGTGTACACCTCGGCGAAGACTTTGCGCAGGGTGCATATCTCGGGGCGGGGGTCATCCCGCAGGGTCAGCAGGCGGGTGTCCGGGATGGACAGATGCAGCGGGATGTGCCACCCGGCAGGGAAAGCCGGGTATATCATCGGGCAGAGGAACATCCCCCGCCCGGCCAGAAGCTCGGCGTAGACCGACTCGTAGTTTTCCACCATCCGCCAGACCGGTGTGGAATAGGGCATCCCCGGCTGCTTCTGGGCGAAATCCACCATGTCCTGATAAAGAGGCTCGTAAAATATCTGCTGCCCGGCGAGGGCAGAAAGCTCGACGCTGCCTTGGCCGGAGAGTGGGTGCTCCGGCGCGGCGATGAGGTAAAACCGGTTGCTGATGATGGTCTCACAGCGTATCTCTGGCGGCAGCGGGCCGAAGGGAAGGTAGAGCGCCGCGTCTGCCTCGGTGCAGAGCATGTGGTGGTAGCTGGAGGGGACAGGCGTGGTGTCCACTTTGAACTCATAGCCCGGCAGCGCGGCGTGGAGCCTCGCCATCAGGATGGGGTAGATAGGGTCCCGCTGCAAAAGCACCGGTGGCAGGCGGAGGGTCAGGGTGTGGTGGGTGCCGAAGCCTTTCAGCGCCGTGCGGGCGTTGAGGATGCCGCGGTAGAGGTCTTCCGCATGGGGCAGCAGGGCGCGGCCTGCCTCGGTGAGGGCCACCTGCGTCGTCGTGCGGCGGAACAGTGCGGCGTCCAGCTCCTTTTCGAGGCTGCGTATCTGGTAGCTCAGGGCGGGCTGGGTGCAGTAGAGTTCCCGCGCGGCGGCGGAGAAATTCAGCGTCCGGCTCACGGTGAGAAAGCAGAGAAGCTGGTGCTCGTTCATGACAAAAAACTCCTTTCCGGCAGCGGGACATCCGTACAGCCTCAGTATAGCAGGAAATAGGGCACTTATAAAGCTTTTTTATCAGGATGCTTAAGATTTTTTAATTCCCTTTTACTTCGTTATATTTTATACTATCTCTCGGAAGAACGATTTTCTGCCTGAAAACGTCGAAAGAAGAAAGAGCAAGGAGCATTCCAGATGAAAAAGATCTCTCGTAAAGGCTTCCTGAAGGTTGCCGCCGCTGCCGCTATGAGCGGCGTTACCGCCAGCGCACTGGCCGCCTGCAACGCAGGCTCTTCCAGCAGCACCGCCGCCTCCACCGGCGAGGCCATCTACACCCCCGGCACTTACACCGGCACCGCCACCGGCATCGGTGAGGTGAAGGTCACCATGACCTTCAGCGAGACCGCCATCACCGACGTGGTCATTGACGCCTCCAACGAGACCGAGAGCATCGGCGGCGTGGCAGCCCCCACCCTGAAGGACGCCCTGATGGCTGCTCAGAGCACCGAGATCGACAACATCTCCGGCGCTACCATCACCACCAACGCCGTCAAGAAGGCCGCCGCAAGCTGCATCGAGCAGGCAATGGGCGTCCACACTGCAGGCGGCGACACCGCTGCATCTTCCTCCGATGAGGACTGGCTGGGTACCGAGCCGGAGATCGACGAGAGCAAGGTCGCCAAGACCGTTGACGTGGATGTGGCAGTCGTAGGCTGCGGCATCGCAGGCGTTGCCGCCTGCCGCAGCGTCGCCGAGGACGGCGGTCTGGTGGCTGCTTTCGAGAAAGCCGACGGCCCCCAGTGCCGCAGCGGCGAGTACGCCGTCATCAACGGCAAGGTGCAGGCCAAGTGGGGCCGCGACACCTGGACCCGTGAGCAGATCGACGACATCATCGACTCCCACATGGTGGAGAGCACCTATCGCTGCAAGCGCAGCATCATGAGCAAGTGGGCCCACAACATCGGCGACGCCTTCGACTGGTGGGTGGAGGCAAACCCCGACCTGTACTACGCCGAGACCACCCGCAGCGCTATCCCCGACGAGAGCGCGGACAACTTCATCATCCCCATCTTCTACCCGCTGCCCGAGCACTACGACTGGAAGCAGGAGCGTTTCCCCTGCTACCCCACTTCCGTCGAGTTCAAGCCCGACCAGCACGTCACCGTCGAGGCCAATATGCAGAAAGCCGTCGACACCGGCAATGTCCAGACCTTCTACGGTTGCTTCGTTGAAAAGCTCATCATGGATAATGGCCGCTGCGTGGGCCTCTACGCCCGCGATGCCGCCACCGGCGAGTACATCAAGTGCAACGCCTCCAAGGGCGTCATCCTCTCCACTGGCGACTACTCCCAGAACACCAAGATGCTCAAGCACTTCTGCCCTGAGGTCATCGAGAACAACATCCAGTGCCTGTTCACCAATGTGGATGTGGAGGGCAACTTCACCAACCAGGGCGACGGCATCCAGCTGGGTATGTGGGCCGGCGCTCAGGTGCAGCAGAGCCACGCCCCGATGATCCACCACATGGGCGGCGGCGCCGACCTCGCCGGCGTGGGCGTCATGGGCAATGCAGGCTTCCTGAACCTCGACCTCAACGGCAAGCGCTTCATGAACGAGGACCTGCCCGGCCAGCAGCTGGAAAACCAGATCGAGCTGCAGAAGAACCGCGAGAGCTGGCAGATCTTCGACTCCAACTGGCCTGAGCAGCTGCCCTATATGCCCGCAGCCCACGGCGGTGCCTGCTACTATGAGGACTACGCCAGCGAGGACGAAGGCCCCAAGAACAACACCACCTACCGCAACTACAAGAGCCCCTATCAGCTGGAAGCTGCTGTGGCCGATGGCCGCGCTGTGAAGGCCGACACGCTGGAAGAGCTGGCGGAAAAGATGAACGTTCCGGCGGATGCGCTGATTGCGGCTGTCACGGAATTCAACCGTCACGCAGAAGGCGGCGATCTTGCGGGCACGCCGGACGAATTCGGCCGTACCCTCTACAAGACCCCCATCGACACCGCTCCCTTCTACGCGGCTGCCCGCGTTCCCACCGTGCATCACACGATGGGCGGCGTGCGCATCAACGTGAATGCGCAGGTGCTGGATGAAAACGGCAACCTCCACGTCCGGGCCACCCTGGACCGGGATGCCAACCTGGTGGTGTTCAACGACAACGTGTATCTGCCCCAGGAGGGCAGCCGCCAGGTGGAGTTTGACATTCCCATCCGCCAGGGCGTGAACCTGACCTACGTCAAGACCCTCAGCTCCGCCTTTGCCGAAAACGACTTCGGCACCCTGTACAAGCTGTACTGTACTATCTGCCGGATACCGAGCCCTCTGCCCTGCGGTTTGACGACGAGCGCATCGCCGACGGCGCGGTGATCTACACCAACGAGGACGCGTTTACCGTCAGCGGCGACATCACCTCCCTGTACGGCAACGTGGGCCTGAAGATCAACGGCAATCAGCTGCTGTATCCCGCCGGGGATCTGAACGTGCTGGCCGAGCCCATCACCCAGGTGTTCTCCTATGGCGCGCAGCTGCAGGAGGGCGAGAACGTGGTGACGGTGGAGTTCACCGACGAGGCCACCGGCGCCTCCGCCACCGTGACCTTCACCGTGGTGAAGGATACCGCGGCCCCCGAGGCTCCCGTCATTGCCCAGGGCGGCGACGGAAATGTGACCCTGACCGCCGCCGAGGAGGACGTGACCCTGTACTACAGCTATGACGGCACGGAGTGGGTGCTGTATACCGGCCCCTTCGCCCCCACCGCCACGCCGGTGTATGCCAAGGCCGTGGACCGGGCGGGCAACGAAAGCGCCGTCAGCCGGCTGGCGGTGCAGACGGGTGAAATAAGCCCATACGCTTCCTTCCTATAACGGGAAATCCCCCGGCCGGAGCCGGGGGATTTCCCGCAAGACTGCCCCAAAAGGGCCCTGCCCTTTTGGGGCAGTCAAAAGCGTGCTGCGGCAGACTGCCGCAGCACGCTTTTGATAGCTCAGCCCTGGATGATCTTCTCCGGCTGCTTCAGGTCCCGGTCGATTTGCTTGCGGTAGCGGTCCTCCTCGCTGAACACGCAGCCGCAGTATTTCTGCATATAAAATCCCCGCTCCCGGGCCTCCTGCTGGCCCGCCCGGAACCCGGGCCGGAAATCCCGGTACAGAAACGCCACGCCATAGGCTTCGGCCGCCTCCTCCGCCGTCTGCCGCAGCAGCTCGTGGTTCTGGTAGGGGCTCACCAGCAGGGTGGTGGTGAAGCTGTCATAGTCGTGCCGGGCGGCATATTGGGCCGCTTGGGCCAGCCGCAGGGCATAGCACACGCTGCAGCGGTGGTCGATATCCCCACAGACCGCCCGGCAGAACTCCCGCAGGCCGTAATTCTCCTGCACAATAAGCTCCATGCCGATGGTAGGGGCGTAGGCCATCAGCGTGTCCCGCCGGGCCTTGTACTCCTGATAGGGGTGGATGTTGGGGTTGTACCAGAAGCTCACCGGTTCGATGCCCTCCTCCCGCAGCTGCCGGATGCAGGACACAGAGCACGGTGCGCAGCAGGTGTGCATCAATGTTTCCATGGCTTACTCCTTACGCTTTTTCAGCATCCTCCGCAGCTTCTCCAGAGGCCGGGGCAAGGGGGCGGCGGACAGGAACCGGTTGCGCACCTGCTGGAAGGGCTGCTGGGCAAAGGCGGCGAAAAAGTCCTCCCGCTGGACGGAGGGGGCCGTGGGGGCCGCCAGCGCCCCGTTGCAGGCCACCGCCTGCTCCAGCGTCAGCTTCTCCCGCTTCAGGGGCAGGGTGTCGAAATAGTGGGCGCCCTTGGCGCTGTTCACCAGCAGCAGGGAGATGCTGTATCGTGGCACCTCCGGGTGAAAGTCCCGGGGCGGCTGATACATACCCAGGGTCAGGTCCGCCGGGCGGTCGGTGCTGGCATAGGGGCACCGGCTGGCAAATCTGCAACCAGGCTTAGGATCCACCGGAGAAGTGATCTCTCCCTTTAAGAGGATCCTCTTTCTCTTATTATGGATACTGGGAACCGGAATGGCTGACAGGAGCGCCTGAGTATATGGATGGACTGGATTCCGGAACAGTTCCTTTGCCGGTGCTTTTTCGATCAGACGGCCCAGATACATCACTGCAATATCATCTGCAAAATAATGGACCACTGATAAATCATGGGTGATGAACATATAGGTCAGTCCCATCTTCTCCTGGAGTTCATCCATCAGATTTAAAATCTGTGCCTGGATCGAAACGTCCAGGGCGGAAACTGGTTCGTCGCAAACAATAAACTGTGGATTTAAGGCCAGGGCCCTGGCAATACCAATTCTCTGTCTTCGCCCTCCATCCAACTCATGAGGATATGCATTATAGAGCCGTTCAGCCAGGCCCACGATCTCCATGATTTCCGCCACACGCTCCATACGTTTTCCCTTATCTGTGATAATCCCATTGAGTTTCAGCGGCTCTGCAATGGTTTCACTGACAGTTTTTCTCGGATTTAAAGAAGAAAACGGATCCTGGAAGATGATCTGCATCCTGGTCCGCATCCTCCTCATCTGGTCCTTTCCCAGTGAACGGATATCCTCACCATCAAACAGAATCTCCCCCTCAGTGGGTTCCACGATCCTTAAGATCGCACGGCCAGTGGTGGATTTTCCGCATCCAGATTCTCCCACTACTCCCA
>QWBY01004292.1_pt1 | contig 10746 bp, 6 predicted proteins | sample 1972471 | NCBI WGS metagenome assembly QWBY01 (sample SAMN09866722, study PRJNA288562) | Human gut metagenome isolate term6_stool, whole genome shotgun sequencing...
TGGTGCGGATGAAGGGATTTGAACCCCCACGTCGTGAAACACATGGCCCTCAACCATGCGCGTCTGCCAGTTCCGCCACATCCGCATATTTTTTATTTCCAATATATTATCCCGCTTAAAACATTGCTCAAATGGGCATATATTAGGTAGGTATGAATTTCTTCAACCAACAAGTTTAATTGTAGCACAACAAATTTATTTTGTCAAGCTTTTTTTAAAAATATTTTTATTTTTTGTGAGGAGATTTTATGGACAAACTTCAATTTATAATAAATTATATAGAAAGTGGCGAAAAGCCAACGACGGAGCAAAATCTCGGTGTTGAATGTGAGCATTTAATTTTAAAGGAAGACGGAAGGGCTGTAGGTTATTTTGATAAGGGCGGAATGCAGGATATATTTAATGATTTGGTTAATAATCAAGGGTTCGAGCCGCACATTGAAGATGGCAAGATTTTGTCGTGCAAAAAAGGCGAGTTCAGTATTTCGACCGAGCCGGGAGGGCAGATTGAGTTTTCTTCAAAGCAAAAGAGGTGCGTAAAGACGGTTGAAGCGGGAATTTTGGATTTTTATGATCTTATTATTCCGGAAATAAATAAATACGGAAACGGACTTTATACTGTTCCGTTTCAACCTGTGAGCAGAATCGAAGATTATGAGATTCTTCCTAAGGAAAGATACTATGCGATGTTCGATTATTTCAAAACTCATGGTAGGCTCAGTCATCTTATGATGAAGGGGACGACGAGTCTTCAATGTTCAATCGATTTCCATAATGAAAAGGATTATTCGAGAAAGTATGGTATGGCGACGAGGCTTACAAATATTTTCTATACTCTTTTCGACAATGTTGCGTTTAAAGAAAATCGTCTTTTGGATATTTACGCATATCGCGCAAAGATTTGGGAGCACACGGACCCGCAAAGGACAGGAGTTTTGGAACGTGCTTTTAGAGCGGATTTTTCTTATGCGGATTATGCAAAAAAGTTGCTCGACACGGACGCGATTTTCACTCTTGAAGATGGCAATTTCAAAAGATTTGACGGCACAATCGGCGAGGCAATCGGCGATGATTTCGATGTGAAAAAACTTGAACATCTTTTAACGATGGTATTTTTTGATGTTCGCTCAAAGCGTTTCATCGAAATCAGGATGATCGATTCGCTTCCGTGGCCGTATAATATCGGAGCGGTTGCGCTCATAAATAATATTTTTTACAACGACGACAATTTGGACCGCATGTGGAATATGTTGGGCGATATGACTTACAAGGAACATTTGCGCTCGAGAGAAGAGATTTATAAGAAGGGTCCGCAAGCAAAACTTATGGGCAAGAAGATTTCAAGATGGGGCGAGGAGATTCTTTCAGCGCTGGATGTGAACGATTACGACAGAAAGTCGCTCGAGAAGATTGTGCCTTTGATGGAAGGAAACACTTTAAGAAATAAACAGCTTGAAATTTACAATAGGACTTATAATGTCAAAGAAGCGATGGAGATAAACAAGGTTAAAACGATTCCGCACACTTCGGTGGAAGATTTGAAACATGGATGTTAGATTGAGAGGGTTATATGTATAGCGATAAAGATTTGAATGATTATTTGGAAGCGGCAATGTCAAAGGACGAGTATGTCTCGGACTATAAACGTCTTTTGGATGAATGTGTAAAGAGGAAGTTTTTGTATAAAGGAAAGCCTATTCCGTTTGAATATCAACCGCTTTTGATTTCCGACAAAGACGAGGAAGCCTTTAAGCGCATTGCAAAGGAAACGATGTCGATTGTAAAGAAAGTCACCGGAAAATATGTCGAGGACGAAAGTTATAGAAAGCTTTTTGGATATGACGATTTTGTCGAGAAGCTGATTTTGCACGAGCCCGGTTATGATATGCCGGTTCCGATGGCAAGATTTGATGTTTTTTACAACGGATATGAGGATTTCGGGTTTTGCGAGATAAACACCGACGGCACTTCGGCGATGCTCGAAGACTATGCGATTGCAAGTCTTTTGTTGGAGTCGAAGATTTTCGAAGATTTGAACTGGAATTTTTCCAGATATGAGCTTTTTGACACTTGGGTAAAGAAAATCATTTCACTTTATTCGGAAATAAAGGGCGAAAGACCGAAGACTGTTTTGATTGCGGACTTCAACGATACGGGAACGCCGGACGAGTTTTTGATGTTTAAGGAACATTTTGAAAACAATGGAGTGAAATGTATTATTGAAGATATTTCAAATTTGGATTACAATGAAGATAAAAATAGATTGATTGCAAAAGGTGAAGAGATTGACCTTGTGTACAGACGCGTTGTCATGAGCGATTTGGTTAGAAGAAAAGACGATTCAAATGCGTTTATCGAGGCTTATTTAAATGACGCTGCGGTTTATGTGGGCTCCTTTAGAAGCCAAGTTGTTCACAACAAAGTATTTTTCAGCGTTGCTCATATCGATGAAACGAAAGAGTTTTTGACGGACGAGGAAAATGAGTTTGTAAAAAAACACATTCCGTTCACGGCGCGTTTTGAAGGTGACGAAGCGTTTTTCAACAAAATTGTAAAGAACAAGGACAAATATATTTTCAAACCGACGGATTTGAATGCGGCGAGAGGTGTTTACACCGGTAGAAGCATGAGCGAGGACGAGTTTATAAAAACCGCTAAGGAGAACTTCAACACTGATTATATTTATCAGGAATTCGTCGCACCGAAGGAGCTTCCGTTTTTGAAGCTTGACGGCGACAAGTTCAGCTTGATTAAAAGGAGAAATATGATAGGACTTTTCTGTTATATGGAAGAGTTCAGCGGAGTTTACGCAAGGATGGGGCTACACGATATCATCGGCTCTGCAATGGAATATGTTGCGGCGCCGGGAATCAAATATGAGAGATAATTTGGAGGCAAAAAATGTTTGCTGAAGTAAAAGACATAGTTAAAACATATGGAAAAGGCGAGAGCAAGATTTATGCAAACGATCATATTTCGTTCGGCATTGAAAAGGGCGAGCTTGCCGTTATAGTCGGTCCATCGGGAGCGGGAAAGTCGACCGTTTTAAATATTTTGGGCGGAATGGACAGAGCGGACAGCGGACAGATTATTGTCGACGGCACCGATATTTCAAACGCAACCGACAGAGAACTTACATTATATAGAAGATATAAAATCGGATTTGTTTTTCAATTTTATAATCTTGTCACAAATCTTTCGGCAAAGGAAAATGTTGAACTCGCAAGTCAAATTGTTAAGGACTCGATTCCTGCGGAGGAAATTTTAAAAGCTGTGGGTCTTGAGGGCAGGATGGACAATTTCCCGTCGGAGCTTTCGGGAGGAGAACAACAAAGGGTTGCAATTGCACGTGCGCTCTCAAAGAAGCCGGCAATTCTTCTTTGCGACGAACCGACCGGGGCGCTCGACTATCACACGGGGAAATCCGTTTTAAAACTTCTTCAGGATATGTCCAGAAAATGGGGGACAACCGTTGTCATTATCACACACAACACGGCCATAACACCGATTGCGGACAGAGTGATTGAAATTTGGGACGCAAAGACGAGAAATATTACAGTGAATAAAAATCCGGTAAGTATTGATACTATAGAATGGTAAAAAATATGGATACTTCAAAAAAAGATGATAAAAAATTAAAAGGTGCAAAAGACAAGAAAAGTCGAATTAAGAACGCACATTTAAAGGATATTTTAAGGGAAATTTCAAATACTTGGAAAAGATTTCTCTCGATTCTTATTATGACAGCGCTCGGAGTTTTCATTCTTGTCGGGCTAAAGGTAACGGGTCCGAAGATGAGGGACAGCATTGAGCGCCACATTGTCGACCAAAATATGTACGATTTGCAAATTTCAAGTCCTGTCGGTATAAACGACGAGGATATGGAGGCACTCAAAAAAATAACCGGGGTAAAAGAGATGGACACCGGATATTACACGGATATAGCACTCGGGAACGAGAAAATCAATTTCAGAGTTTCGAGTCTTTCGGACAGGATTTCCGTGCCGGAGATAAAAGAGGGAAGACTTCCGGAGAAGTTCGGAGAAATCGCAGTTGAATATACTCCGAAAACCGACGGTATTAAGATTGGACAGAAGATAAGTTTCGAGAAAGAGTCGGATAAACTTAAGGAAGACAAGGACAGAGACGATTTAAAAACTTATGAATTTACGGTTGTCGGAAAAGTTATTTCAACGGACTATTTGATTCAAGCGAACAAAGGAGTTTCGGAAATTTCGACGGGCACAATCGACACGGTTGCATATGTGACGAAGGAAAATTTTGACAAGGATGTGTTTTCTTTTGTAAAATACACTTTTAAAAGCACCGAGGGTGTAAATTCGGATTCCGACAAATACGAAAATATAACATCTGTAAAAAAGAGCGACGCCATAGAAATTTTGGAGCCGAGAGCAAGTATAAAGTTTGCGGAGATTAAAGACAAGAACCAAAAGAAAATCGACGATGCGTCGAAAGAAATTAGAGATGGCAGAAAAGAGCTCCAAGACGCCCAAGATAAACTTGCCGATGCAAAGGAAAAACTCGAAGACGGCAAAAAGAAATTGACAAATGCCGAAAATGAACTTAAAACAAAGACGGCAGATGCAAATAAGAAGCTGTCGGACGGAGCGAATGAGATTGAAGAGGGCAAGAAGAAATTAAAAGACGCCGAAGAAAAGTATTTGACGGGTAAAAAAGAATACGAGGACGGTTTAGAAAAATACAACGAGGCTTTAAAAAACAGCGGTCTTGAAGAAAAGAAGGCGGAGCTTAACGACAACAAGGAAAAAGTTGCGGCGGGACTGATTGCAATTGCAGAAAATAAGGTGAAGCTCGAAGGGGCACTTTCCGAGATTGAGGGAATTGAAGCACAATTAAATGATGCAATTCAAAAGAAAACGGAAGCAAATCTTTCACATATTGAAGAGGACTACAAGCTTGCGGAGGTTTTAAAGAAAAAAGAAGAGGCTACGGCAGGCTTAGAAGAAGTTCAGTCGAAGGAAGCCGAGCTCGAAATAAACAAAAAGAAAATCGAACAAGGTCTTTCGAAGATTGAAGAGGCTGAAGAAGAGCTAAATAAAAATAAAGAAAAGCTGGATGTTGCAAAAAAAGAACTTGAAACCGGAAAAGCTGAAATTGAAAAAAACGAGGAAAAGCTTAAAAAAGCGGAAAAGGATCTTGCAGACGGAAGAATTACTTTAAATCGCGAATTAAAAGAAGCGAATGAAAAAATTCGTAAGGCGAAAGTTGAACTTCAAGACGGCGAAAAAGAATACAACGAAAACAACGAAAAATTTATTTCCAAAAAAGCGGAAGTGCTTGAAACGCTCGACGAGGGTGAAAAGAAAATAAACGATGCGAAGGAAATGATTGACAAGCTGAATGAGCCGAAGTTTAAAGTGGAAACGAGAAAGGACAACGACAGTCTGTTCTTTATGATTGACTCGTCGCACAAGCTCGACATTGTCAGCTGGATTTTCCCGCTCTTTTTCTTCTTTGTTGCAATCCTCGTTTCGCTTACAACAATGACCAGAATGGTCGAAGAAAAGAGAATCGAAATCGGCACATACAAGGCGCTCGGCTTCTCGACGGCAAGCATTTCGATGAAATATATTTCATACGGACTGATATCGAGTTTGATTGGAGGAATTATCGGGGCGACGTTCGGCTCGGTACTTTTGCCGAAAATAATTTATCACGCATACTCCGCAAGTTTTGTCATAAAAGAACTCACGGGTTTTGTAAATCCGTTCATTAACATCGTTGCGATACTTTTCGGAGTTTTGGTAAATATGCTAGCAACACTCAGCGTTGTGCTCTCATCATTAAGAGAAAATGCGGCCTCTCTTATGCGACCGAAACCGCCGAAAAAAGTCAAAAAAATGCTCATTGAAAAAATTAAATTTATATGGGACAGACTCGGTTTTATAGGAAAAGTCACAATGAGAAATGTGTTCAGATATAAGTCGAGAATGTTTATGACGATTTTCGGAATTGCAGGATGTACGGGGCTTTTGTTCCTCGGATTCAGCTTGAGAGAAGCACTCGGCGGAATAGAATCGCGTCAGTTTGAAAAGATTATGAAATACGATTTTCAAATTGTCACCGACGAAATGCTCGGCGACGAAGGAAGAGATGACTATCTTAAATTCTTAAAGAGCGACGACGTCAAGGGTTATATGAATGCGTACACACAAAGCTTCACATACGAAAATGAAAATGGGCGAGATCAACAGGTGGCTCTTGTCGTGCCGGAGAATAAGGAAGAATTTGACGAATATATCGAGCTTTTTGTGGAAAAGCAATTTAAAAAAGACAGATACTATGAGCTTGACGGCGTTATGATTACAAAGAAACTTGGCGAGATAAGACCGCGAGGCAAAAGCGACATAGAGCTTCGAGACTCGGACCTCGTTGAAACGAAAATAATACCGGACGGAGTTGTCGACAACTACATCGGTCACTTTGTATTTATGCCGAAAGAGATTTATGAACAAAAATTCAACAAAAAATACGAAACCAATTCGTACTATATTAAATTGAATGATTTGTCGAAAAAGGATTCGATTATTGCGGAGTTACGAAAGAACAAATCTATTTTGAGCGTCGTTGATTTCACCGAGGGCAAAATGGCGATAGACAATTGGACCACCTCGGTTGCGGCGGTTGTTTATATTATTATAATCTGCTCCTCGATTCTTGCGATGGTTGTTCTATACAATCTCTCAAATATAAATATAGAAGAAAGAAAAAGAGAACTTTCTACAATCAAAGTTTTAGGATTTACAAACAAAGAACTTTCGGAATACATTTACCGCGAGACTTATATCTTGACTGTTATAGGTATACTTGCCGGATTTTTGGTCGGGTGGGGAATGTTAATTGCAGTTGCGGAAATACTTCCGCCGGACAATATAATTCTAAACACTATAATTTCTTTCAGACCGTATTTGTATTCCGCACTCATAAGTTTGTTCTTCACATTCGTGGTTGAGTTTATTGTAAGAAAGAGATTAAAAACTATAGATATGGTAAGTTCACTAAAAGCTTACGAATAAGTTAAAATTTATTAAGAAGCGGTACAAACGTGTAATTCGCGTCACGTGATTGGGGTCACTTAAATGACTTCATAATCTTGACAAAGGTTACATTTTGTTATATAATTACTATTTGATGGGGGTATAAACCCTCAAAATAAAAAGGAGGAACATATAAATGTCCAAGAAATTTTTAGCAGTATTAATCGCTGCCATCCTTGCACTAAGTGTACTCGCAGGATGCGGAAAAGATACTGGAAAAGAGTCAGACAAAACAACTGACACACAAACAACTGATCAAACAGACAAAACTGATGATCAAACAGACAAAACTGATGATCAAAAAGACGCAACCGATGAAAATACAGACGCTGAAACAACAGATACAGCTGATGCAGAAGCTGATGAAGACCAATTCATCAACACATTCATCGGATCATGGCCAAACACATTCGACCCTGCAACAGGCGACGATATGTATGGTAACGGTGTACTTATCAACACACTTGAACCACTTATTCGTGTAGACGAAGATAAGAACGGCGAAGCTGTTAACAAGGGAGAAAAACCTGTTGAAGAACTCGGCGTTGAAACACCGGATGACTACACATTGAAAGTAACTCTTGAAAACGAATGCCCATACTACTTGGATACAGTTACACAAAGAGTATATTTCCCACAAAGAAAAGACATGGTTGAAGCATTAGGTGACCAATATGGTGCATCTGAAGTTGAAAACATCCCTGTATGTGGACCTTTCAAAATTGCTGATATGACAATCAACAACGAAATCGTTTACGAAAAGAACGAAGACTTCTGGAATGCAGCAAATGTTAAACTCCAAAGAGTTAACGCTCAAATCTTGAACGACCCTAACACAATCAACAACGCTTTATTGACAGGCGAACTTGACTTTGCAGGTGTAGGTGACCCTAAATGGCAAGCACAACTTGCTGAAACAGGTGAATATACAAGAATCACAAACTTAAACCCATGGACAGCTTACTGGCTCATGAACTTCAACGAAGGTTCAAACGTTGCTAACACAAAGATTACAAGAGCAATCGCTGCTGTAATCGACAGAGAACAAATCATCGAAACAGCTTGGAACGGAAACCCTGTTGCAGCTTACGCATTTGTTCCACCGACAGTAAGAGTTCAAGGTGAAGAATTCAACAAAGAAGGCGAAGGACCTGCTCTCGATCTTAAGAACGAAGTAACAGATCCAAAGGCATTGTTTGAAGAAGGATGTAAAGAAATGGGCAAAGACCCTGCAACTGTAACTATCAGATTGATGGGTTCAGACATTTCAAACGAAGGACGTATCGCAATCGAAGGATTCCAACAACAAATTGAAAATGCTCTCGGATGCAAAGTTGAAGCTTCAAACCACGAATGGAACGACTTCACAAACCGTCTAAAAGCTAATGACTACGATATCGCTTGGCTCGCATGGAGTGCTGACTTCAACGACCCATCAAACTTCCTCGAAACAAACTATTCAAAGACACGTGCATATCCTACAGCATGGACAAACGAAAAATTTGACAGTCTAATCGAAGAAGCAAGAGTAACACTTGATGCAAAGAAGAGAGGAGAACTCCTACACGAAGCTGAAAGAGTTCTTATCGAAGAAGATGCAGCATTAGTTCCTATCATTCACGCAGTTTCAAACGTATTCAGAAGAAACTACGTAAAGGGAGCAAGAAACAACTACTTCCAATCAATGGGATTCCAAGTACTTTATACAGCAGGAAGAGACAACTAGTAAGAATAATAGCTTAGACAGCTATAAATAAATAGGTTTTGGGAGGGTCTGTGTTTATACACGGACTTTTCCCTATATTCCTACATAAAGGAGGAAATATGACAAGATATATACTTAAGCGTGTAGCGTTTATGGTTTTGTCAGTAATTGTAGTTTCTGCAGCCACTTTCTGGATGATGCACTCAGTACCTGGAAATCCGTTGGCGACAAGAGCTCGTAAGAACTTACCTGAACAAGTTCTTGCAAACTACAATAAAAAATACGGACTTGACAAACCGATTAGAACGCAATATGCGCTTTTTGTGAAGAATGCATTACAAGGAGACTTCGGAGAATCAATTGTTTATCCGGGTCAACAAATTTCAAAGACAATAGCTAAAACTGCACCTGTAAGTGGTAAACTCGGACTTATTTCAATATTTTTCGGTTTTACAATCGGTGTTGCATTTGGTTTTATTGCCGCACTAAATAGAGGAAAATGGCCTGACTTCTTAGTCATTACGATAGCTATTTTGGGGGTAACAATTCCTTCATTCGTTATGGCGAGTTTGCTACAATATTTCTTCGGAGCAAAACTCAAATGGTTCCCAATAACATATAGAAAAGGAAACTGGAAGAGCTTTGTTATGCCGATTATTGCGCTATCCTTCGGTACAATTGCAACATACGCAAGATATATGCGTTCATCAGTACTCGAAGTTATTAACTCGGATTACGTATTAACGGCACGTGCTAAAGGCGTTACAGAAATGGGAATCCTTTTCAAGCACATCTTAAAAAATGCTATGATTCCGGCTGTTACAATTTTAGGACCTCAAATCACAGGGGTTTTCGCCGGCTCATTTATTATTGAAAAAATATTTAATATACCGGGATTGGGTCAATTCTTAGTAAGCTCCATCGGAAGTAGAGACTACCCATTCATCATTTCAACCACAGTTTTATTCGGATTTTTATTTGTTTTATCACAACTTATCGTTGACATAGTATATGGATTCCTTGATCCGAGAATCAAGTTGGCGGAATAGGAGGATCATATGGAAAAAGAAATAAAAGATACAAATCTTAATATTACGCCTGAAATGTTTAAAAGAATCCCGAAGGACGATGTAGAAGCCGAAAAAATCGCTAGACCTATAATCACATTCTGGGAAGACGTTTGGCGCAGACTCAAAATGAACAAGGCTGCAATGATGTCAATAGGTATAATAGTCCTTTTGATATTTATGGTTATTGCAGGTCCATATTTTAATAATTTTTCATTTAAAGAACAAAATGCACAAGCACTTAACATCTCACCTAACGGAACATACTGGTTCGGAACCGACACCGCAGGACGTGACATATTTACACGTGTCTGGGTCGGGGGTAGAGTTTCTATCGTAATCGGTCTTGTCTGTGCATTCATCGCAATGGTTGTCGGTGTTGCATACGGTTCAATCGCAGGACTTGTTGGCGGAAAAGTTGATAACATCATGATGAGAATCGTTGAAATTATATCATGTTTACCATATCTTCTCATCGTTATCCTCGTCTGCTTGTGGCTCAACAAAACAAACCTGGGCTCAATACTTCTTGCGCTTTCACTTACAAGCTGGACCGGAACAAGCCGTATGGTTCGTGGACAAGTACTTTCCGTAAAGAACGAAGAATACGTACTTGCTGCAAGAACACTCGGCGTTCCTACATGGAAAGTTATTATAAGACATATAATTCCAAACGTACTTGCAATCGTTATCGTTGGACTTACATTCGATATTCCGGGATTCATCTTCTCCGAAGCATTCCTTTCATACATGGGTATCGGACTACAACCGCCTGATGTATCATGGGGTATTATGGCTTCGGAAGCACAAACACAAATGATGTTCTACCCATATCAATTGTTCTTCCCGACACTTATGATTGCTCTAACAATGTTATCATTTACACTATTGGGTG
>QWBY01006694.1_pt1 | contig 10739 bp, 8 predicted proteins | sample 1972471 | NCBI WGS metagenome assembly QWBY01 (sample SAMN09866722, study PRJNA288562) | Human gut metagenome isolate term6_stool, whole genome shotgun sequencing...
ATGGGGCCCGCCACACCACGACCAGCCCAGTTGGTTCACGCGTAATAGGAGCACCACTCTGTACTTGCCCGCCACGGGCGAGAACGGCGTGGGACCGGCCTCCCGTCACCCACGTGACCGCCGCCAACACGACAACTGCCACTATTATGAGAGCCACCGCAACGACATCGCGAACGGTATAGCGTTCCGCCGCTACCCGCACAGGGCGGGACTGGCGGCGCAGGCGAGGAGAAGCAGAAGCATGCTGGGCGGCCATCCTGGCCTCCTACTCAGCGGAGGAATGCTGGGTACGGCGGCGGCGGCGCCGACGCCGCTGGGAACCTTGGCCCTGCTGCGCGCCAGTCTCTTTGGCGGAACTAGCAGAGGCATTCTTATCCACAGAATCCTTGGCAGTAGCCTTGTGGGCCTCGGGAGGAACAGCCTGCTGCATCTCCGCCCCCTGGGTGGCGCCAGCACGAGTGCGCTTCCGCTGGCGGGCACGACCCCGCACCTCGCGGCGCTCCTCGCCGTCACCGTCCTGCGCATCCTTCCGCTGGCGGGCACGACCCCGCACCTCGCGGCGCTCACCATTGCGCTTACCGCGCTCTCCACCGCGGCCGCCCTGGCCATCCCGGGCTCGGCTCCGGCGCCGCGTGGGCACCCCAATGAGCTCCTGTGCGGGGCCTACTTCGCCCTTCACGTCGGGATCAATCCCGAGGTCGGAGTAAAGGTGCTCGGAGGTGTGGTAGGTCTCCTCCGGCTCACCCTTCCCCAAATCTAGGGCCTTGTCGATGAGCATCCAGCGAGGAATGTCATCCCAGTCCACCAACGTAACAGCAACACCAGAGTTGCCCGCACGGCCGGTACGGCCAATGCGGTGGACATATGTCTTGTCATCCTCTGGGCATTGGTAGTTAATAACGTGGGTGACATCATCAACGTCAATACCGCGGGCCGCCACATCGGTAGCCACCAGCACATCCACGGTGCCGTCCCGGAATGCATCAAGAGCTTTTTCCCGGGCCACCTGGCCCAAATCGCCGTGGACGGTAGCGACCCGGAAACCGCGCTCCGCAAGTTCCTCCGCCAACTTCTGGGCGGTGCGCTTAGTCCGGGTAAAGAGCATCGTCTTACCACGCCCCTCGGCTTGCAGAATACGGGCGACCATCTCCGTCTTGTTAAGGGCGTGGGCGCGATACACAAACTGGGCGGTGTTCTCATGTGTGGCAGAGGCATTCACCGACTCAGCCCGAATATGGGTGGGCTGGCGCAAGAAGGAGCGCGAAAGCCGAATGATCGGCCCCGGCATCGTGGCAGAGAAAAGCATCGTCTGCCGATCCTCCGGCACCATGCTGAGGATCTTCTCCATATCGGGAAGGAAGCCCAAATCCAGCATTTCATCGGCCTCATCCAGGACCAGCACTGACACCTTGCCAAGGATAAGGTGATGCTGCTGGGCAAGATCCATCAATCGGCCGGGGGTACCCACCACCAGATCAACCCCCTCGTGCAGGGCCTTGATCTGCGGCTCGTAGGGGGTGCCACCATAGACCGCTAAAACTGACAGGGGACGTACCCGGCCGGTCTCGTCGCCATCCTCCGTCCGTTCCTGCACCTGTAGGGTGTGAGCAGCCTGTGCAAGGTCCTCCTCCACCTGCAGGCACAGCTCACGAGTAGGAACGACCACTAAGGCGCGGGGTGTGCCGTCAAGCGGACGATCAGGTGACATCACCAAACGATGCAGCAGCGGCACCCCAAAACCATACGTTTTGCCCATTCCAGTACGGGCTTGACCAATGAGATCCTGCCCCGCCATGGCCAGCGGAAGGGTGAGCTCCTGGATCGCAAAGGTGTGTTCAATACCCTTTTCCGCCAGAGCCTCCACAATAGCGGGATGGACGCCCAAAGCGGCGAAAGTGGGGGAGTTAGCAGTGCTCGTTGCACCATCATCCAGCACCGTCGTCTGGACATTCATATCCAGTTCGGAATCGTGCTGCTGAGACTCTACAAAGTTGGAGGGGTGGGCCATAACAGGCGCCTCGCTTTCCGCGAAAACTATCGGCACGCGCGTCCAGAAGGGAGGGGAAGCGTTCCGCACGGTACTGACGATGGGATGCTCATGATGGAAGCACCATCACCGTCTCTCGCGCTCCTCTTGCGCCCAGAGCGGGACAAACACCGGGAACTGCCTCAGCTGCCGACTTGCGGAGAGATATCCACAAGCATGGAAGGCCGCGCACATTTCTTTCTACACAACCTGACTCAACAGGCGGCGTGCCTCAAGTCTAGCAAAGGAGAAGTGCAGACCTGGAAGGCGATGCGTACACTGGCAGAAGAGAACCCCGCAGACTGGCACCCTGCCATCCTGCACCCACCGAGGAGGAACCCATGGCCGTCACCGTCAAAATCACCCTGCAGGACTCTCCCGTCCAGATTTCTGCCCAGGTGGACGATGGTGCAGCAGTGCTCGCACAGGTGAAGGATGCCCTCGCCTCCCAGGCAGGTGTCCTGGAGTTTACTGACGTGAAAAAGCACCAATATGTCGTTGCTGCCTCCAAGATTGTCGCCGCGGAAGTCTCCGCTGAAGAAGGCCGTAAAGTCGGCTTCGCCAACTAGCATCAGCGACAGTAACAGCCCCGTAGTGTTAGGTGCCCTTCCCATCACCGCAGCTGGCACATTATGGTGGGGGTTTACTCCGCGGCAGTGCGCTACGACTGTGCTGGTAGAGCGCGTAGGCCGCTCCACATCATTCCCGCAATGAGGTCAGAGGCTGTGTCGATATCCAGCTCACTCTGAGACGTCCGCAACCACGCCTTCGCTGCCGACTCACTCGCTCCCACCACTGAACTTGCCAGCACTTGCGCATGTGGTGCGGCGAGCCCCGTGTCGCTCGAAATATGGTTCGCGATACGTTCCACGACGGCAGACGTCACCTCCTCAACCCGCTCCGCAGCATCCACATCATCGAGCATGTCGGAGTCGAACAGCAGCCGATAATACTGCATGTCATCGGCGACGAACTCAAAGAAGGCACGCACCGACGCCTGCACTATGTCACGATTACGGCCCGGTTGGTTGAGCACCGCGCCGATGGTCTCCTCCAAATTTTCCCCCGCTTTTTCCAGCACCGCCAAATAAAGATCGTGTTTGGAGGAAAAATACTGGTAGACGATGGGCTTACTGAGCCCCAGTGTGCTGGCCACATCATCCATACCGGTTCCGTGGTATCCGTTGGAGACAAAATGGCGACGCGCCGCGTCCAAAATTGCCTCGCGCCGTTCTTCTCGCGACACTCGACTAGTAGACGTGGTGTTCACTCCGTACCTCCTCGTCAGCCAACGACCTGGCAGCCCGCTCCACAGATACAGTCGTAACCGTCTCCGCTACTTCGCACCTTACCGGAGGGTGGCCAGGTGAGAAGTGAACTCGGTTCAAATTAAAAGGATGTCCCGTGGCTCCACAACACCCCTCCCCGCACTCCACAAGCTCCACAACCACCGCCTCCGCACAGGCGAAGAGGAGTGGAGCATGGCTGGTTGGCGGCATGCTCATGGCACTCCTCGCCGTGGTCATCATCATCGTGGGCATTGTCCAAGCCGTACAGTCCACACACAATACTGCCACCAGCGGCCACCAGCCGGCCATCGTAGAACAGTCCAATGGCCATTCAGCCACCCACCTGTCCGACCCCGCCCTCGCAGCCATCGTTGATGCCGCATCCCTCCCCGCGGGCGGCCCCTATACCGAGCGTGGCACCGGAGAGTTTGTCACCGACCCACTGCACGTCGCCCCCAGTATGGAAGCAAGCGCCGCAGCCACACCAGGGCAGGGAGCCCCTAACTCGGTGGCAGATGCTGTTGCTGCCGCCACTCTTGGGGCAGTCACCATCCCCTACACTATCGACATCGAGGGCGGTATCAACACCAGCCACATCGGTGGCCGCGATGTTTTCGCGTGGTGGGTGCATTCGGCCTTAGGGGATCCCCGCGGTTGGGTGAGCGGTGGACGTCGTAGCTTCCACCAGTTCGACACGGCAGGTCTCGCTGCCCTCCAGAAAGAGCCCACTGGAGTAGGGGCTGGCCTTCGCAAAACTGCCCTCCACTTCACCCTTGCCACCCCGCTGACGACCCGCAAACTGTGTGGTTACAGTCTTCCCGTGGAAACCTCCTGCTGGTCCTCGCAGACACGCCGAGTCGTCATCAACATGGCACGCTTTGTCCGGGGAGCCGCCACCTTCCCCCACGACCTCGCCGGCTACCGCTACTACGTCATCAACCATGAGCTAGGACATGGGTTAGGGTTCGGACACGAAGTATGTGGAGCTGCCAATGGCACTGCCCCGGTGATGATGCAGCAAACTCTCACCCTCCGCAATACGATCGTTGCGAAACTCGAGCCGAGTCTCTCCAGAGCTCCCGGATTCTCCGCCAGCTTCACCTGTCAGCCCAATCCCTGGCCTAATCCGGAAAACGTCGTTGCCGCTACACTTCCAGAGCTTCCCGTTTCCGAAACACCCTAAGGCTTTTTCCTCACCACGAGTAATAGTCGCAAGACCGGTGACGGGTCCCTGTCCGACTTCTATGCTGGAGACATGACTCCTCGCCCGGTACCCCCTAGCCGCGTTCCCCTCGCCCCCCTGGCCCCAGTGGGAACCCCACTCACCGCAGATCAGGAAGGGCGCTACGCCCGGCATCTCAACCTACCCGGTGTAGGGGAGGAGGGGCAGCGTCGCCTCTCCGCCGCTCGGGTGCTTGTTATCGGAGCCGGTGGTTTGGGCTCTCCCGTATTGCTCTATCTGGCAGCAGCTGGCGTGGGCACCATCGGCATCGTTGATGATGATGTCGTGGATCTTTCCAATTTGCAGCGGCAAGTGATCCACTCCACCGCCACTGTGGGGGAGCAAAAGGTAGAGTCGGCTGCCCGGCGTATGCGGGGAGTCAACCCGGGGGTAAACGTCATCCCCTTCCCGGTTCGTCTCCACGCCGGCGACTTTGCCCAATTTGGAACCGACTGGGATCTGGTGGTGGATGCCACCGATAACTTTGCCACCCGCTACCTCATCAACGACCTTGCCCGACAGCTGGGAGTACCGGAGGTGATGGGCTCAGTTTTGCACTGGCGCGGCCAAGTGACGAGTTTTTGGGAGCAATGCCCCGATCCAGCCCGTGCCGTCACCTTACGAGATTTGTATCCCCAGGAACCCTCCGCCGATGCACCTTCTCGGGAGCCCGGTGCCGGCATCATGGGGGCGCTCTGCTGTACTATCGGTGGCTTCATGGCGACAGAAGCCGTGAAGCTCCTCCTCGGACAGGGCGATAATCTGCTGGGGCGCGTGTTGTATTATGACGCGATGCAGATGCGTATTCGAGAAATCGCACTTCGCCCTGATAGGTAGACGGTCTCGCCGGGTTTCGTCCGGCCACAACCCGCCTCCGACACGTAGGATAAAGACGTGAGTATGCTGCAGCCCTCTCCGAATGTCCTCAACGCTTTTGGTTTGCGTGATCCGCATCTAAGCCCCGCCCCTCGCGGCTGGGGTGGAGGCGTGCTCGCTGGCCCCATCGTGCTAACCCCAGTGGCGGACCGTGCCCGGGCCACCTGGTCCGCCCGCGTCCGCGACACCCTCGACCCCTCCGGAATCCGCATCGCCAGGCCGTTCCGTGCTACTGACGGTCGCACAATTGTGGGGGACTGGCGGGCCGGGCCGCTTTCCACCCTGCCGGGCTGGAACTACTGCGGGACTATCTGCCGCACGGAACTGGAGTTGACGGCGGCCTGCGGGCTGATATTGCCGCAGGGGTGGAGCTTTACCAGCAGTTTGCAGACTTACGAGAAGATGTCCACGCTCCTGCCCAAGTTGTCCACGGAGACATGCTGTTTGGAACACTGTTTGAGCCAGGAAGTGCCCCACTGGTCCCCGATATTGTGCCCTACTGGCACAACCCGGCTTGGGCTGCGGGAGTCATAGTGGTGGATGCCCTGAATTGGGCGGGAGCAGATGCCGACTTGCCACAGCGCTGGCGCCACCTGTCCGAATGGCCCCAACAGCTTTTGCGAGCGTATCTGTTCCGGTTGGGCCTGCACCTTGTGCACCGTCATTCCGCCGCGAGCGCCTACGACAAGCTGCTCCACACGGGCGTGGTGATTGCAGACTTCGTGGCTAACAGCACGTCGGTAGAGCCGGCGGTTGTGCCGTCTACCGAACCGCCTGCTGCGGAGATCACCGTCGATGAAGGCGCGGACTCCAGCGCGCACCTGGACGTCTCTCCAGAACCCACCTCTTGGGAAGACACCGCAGAATTTCCCGAGGTTGGCGATGCATGGGAGGGAGCCCCAGACAGCTCTGCCTCAGCAGATCCAGAGCTCCAGACGGGGGAGGACGCCACTTCCCCAGAACATCACTGAGTGTCCGTGCAGGTTGTGCAGTGCCCACAAATGTTACAGCAGTATGATCGACTAACAGCATGACGGAACCAGCCCCCCTCTCCGATGATGCCCTCCATGTGACGCTGCTCCGTCCCCCCACAGGGGAGCATCACACCGCGCGTCAGTGGACCGGTGCTGCTGCTACGCTGTTTACGACTACCGGTGCACCCATCACCGATCCTGTCCCCTACCAAGTGGTGGGCGGGCCCGGAACTGGAAAGACCTCCCTCCTCATCGACCTCGCCTGCGCCTACTGTCGGCAGCCCGAGCACAGCTCCGATGCGGTGCTTCTCCTCACCCAGTCGAAACGAGCTGCCGCAACACTCTCTGAAGAAGTTGCTACCCAGCTGGTGGGAAGTGACGGTCTCGCTTCTCAGCAACCCCTCATTCGCACCGTCCATAGCTACGCCTACAGCCTGCTTGCCCGCATTGCTGCAGCGGAAGGTGCACCAGCTCCGAAACTCCTCACCGGCGCAGAAAAAGATGTGATCTACCGAGAAATGCTCGAGACCATCGCCGAAGATGAGACCAACCTCTGGCCGGAGTGGATCCGCCCCGCCCTCACTACCGTCGGTTTCGCCCGCGAACTCCGCGACCTCATCTCCCGCGCCGCCGAACGGGGATTAGACGGAGCTGCACTACGCGCCCTCGGCGAGGACGCCGGCGAACCCGCGTGGGTTGCCGCCGGGCAGTTCGCCACCGACTTTGAGCGTATCCAACTTCTCCGCGCCAGTGTGGGCGCAGCACGAGAAGAGGAAATTAGTCCGGCACTCGACGCCGCTGAACTGGTAGGCGCGGTACTAGAAGGGCTCGCCACCCACCCAGACATCCTGGCGAGAGAACGACAGCGCCTCGAACTACTCCTCGTTGACGACGCCCACCACCTCGACCCCCAAATGGCGGAACTCATTGACACCATCCGCGGCGGGGCACAGCTCACCGTACTGGCCGGAGACCCCGACCAGATGGTATTCCGCTTCCGCGGAGCCGACTCCAGCTACTTCCACAACCTCGCCCCCCTAGGCAGCAGCCACCGTATCGTCTTGAGCTCCAGCTACCGGCTTACCCCCCGCAACGCAGAGGTCGTGCGAGTGACGGGCAGCCGCCTCCCCGACAACAGCCAACAGTGGCGTGAGCTCACCGCCGCCCGGAGCGGCACCGCGGCACCCGCCCCGACGATCCACCTCACGGAAAGTATTGCTGCGGAAGCAGCCACTGTGGCAGACGTGGTGCGGCGAGCCCATCTCATCGACAATGTTCCCTGGAGCGACATCGCAATCATCTGCCGTAGTGTGGGGCCCCATCTGCCCTCTCTACGCCGGGCTTTGGCAGCTGCTGGCGTTCCCCTTCGCACCGATGCTGCCGACCTGCCTCTGACCGAACAGTACGCCGCAGATGGCATTCTGGCGGTGCTCGAAGCGGTCTCCGGTGCCTGCGATAGTGACGTTGCAGAAAAACTCCTCACCGGTGTAGTCGGCCGCGCAGATCCCGCAGACGTACGAAGCTTGCGTCGCGGGCTGCGTCGCACTGAACTCGCCCGAGGCGGTCGCCGAGATTCCGGTCTCCTCCTCACTCTCCTTCTCTCGCCTACCGCACGCGACACCTATTACGCCGAGCACTCCTCGGACATCCCGCTCAGCACGATCGAAGCTGGCCTCACCGATTTTGAGTCCAAACCTCTCCAACAGGTACACACAGTAGTTGATGCTGCCTGGCGGGCCGTCCAACACCACGGCACCGTAGAAGAAGTCCTCTGGGAAGCTTGGAATGCTACCGGACTCGCTGATAGCTGGCGAGTAGCCAGCCTGCGCGGAGGAGTTGCCGGAGCCCAAGCCGACCGTAACCTGGACGCCATGATGGCACTCTTCGATGCAGCCAGCGACTACGTCGACCGCATCCCCACCGGTACTGTCGCCAGCTTTGTGCGCTATATCCGCGAACAAGAACTCCCCTCCCTGCCCCGTATTCGCAGCCTCCACACCACCGATGCCGTCACCATCATCTCCGCCACTTCGGCGGCAGGACGAGAATGGGATACCGTCATCGTGCCCGGCATCCAAGAAGATGAATGGCCCACCCTCGCGGTACGCGGGTCCTTACTGAAGCTCAACGAGTTGCTTGACCGCATCGCCGGAGTCGCCCCCGACGCCATTGTCTCGCGACGCGCTCCCCAGCTCGCCGACGAACGTCGCCTCCTCTACGTCGCTCTCTCGCGCGCCCGCCGGAGTCTCGTCCTCACCGCCGTATCAGGTGGTGGTGCCGACACACTCACCCCCAGCCGCTTTCTCGAAGACGTGGCCGAGGTAATCGTTCCTCCCCACCTGCGCGCCGACGAGGACTCCAACCTCCCCACCATCACCTCCACCGTCCCCTGTGTGCTATCGATGCCTACCATGGTTGCTCGACTACGCTCCATTGTGTGCGCTACCGCCCCTTTCCCCACCATTCCACCGGAAGAGTGGGATAGCTACCAACAGCAGGCCTTCCACCAGCTGGTCAGACTCGCACAAGCAGGCGTTCCCGGAGCCCTCAACTGGTGGGGAGTGGACGGGATCACCTCAGACGACCCTCTGTGGACTCTCACCACTCCTCACGCCACCTCCGATACAAGCCCCCAATCTGTGACGCCTCTCGAACCGCGCCCCGTTACTCTCAGCCCTTCTGCCTTCGAAACTCTCCAAGAGTGCCCCCTCCGCTGGTTCCTGAGCCGTAATGGGGGTGACACTGCTCCCGGGCTGGCAGCTCAATTCGGCACCCTCATCCACGCCCTCACTCAAGCTTCTGCCAGTGGGGTAGCGGAGGCGGATCTTCGCACGGCCCTCGATGAATCCTGGCCAGCTCTTGGCATTGATGCAGCGTGGCTCGCCGACCAGGAAAAAACTCGCGCCGAAGAAGCCCTCGCCAATTACGCCACCTGGAACGCTACCGAAAGCGCCACGTTCACCCTCGACGGGCTGGAAGTGGGAGTGGACCATATCTTCACCGCCGCAGACCTGGCCGACTACGGTATTAGCGCCGCTGATCTCGCCGCAGTTGATGCCAGCACTATACCTGTTCGCGTCAAAGGCCGTATTGACCGGCTGGAGCGTACCGATGCCGGACACTACGTCATTGTCGACTTCAAAACCGGTAAGACACTCCCCTCCAAAGCCGCCACCGCAGACAATGCCCAGCTAGCGCTCTACCAACTCGCTGTCTCCGCCACCAAAGGCCCCGTCGCCAAAGCCAAACTGGTCTATCTACGACCCCGCGGCGGCACACTGGGGGAACGAGAACAACACAGCTTCGATGCCGAACAACAGAAACTTTGGCGTCTCGCCCTCCAAACCGCCGCCAGTGCCACCAGCGGGCCCACCTTCCAGGCCTGCCGTAATGACCACTGTGCACAGTGTGCAGTGCGCGAGTCCTGCCCCCTCCAGTCCCAATCCGTCCTCACTAGAAAGGCCTAGGATGCGCTACACACCCGCTGATATCGCCCGCCTCCTCGGCCAGAAATTCTCCCCCACCGACGAGCAAGCTGACGTCATCTCCGCTCCTCCTGGCCCCCTCCTCGTCATCGCCGGCGCAGGAGCAGGAAAAACCGAGACGATGGCGGCTCGAGTAGTGTGGCTTGTCGCCAACGGCTACGTGCGTCCCGACCAGATCCTCGGACTCACCTTTACTCGAAAAGCCGCGCAGCAGCTCGGACAACGTATCCGCCAGCGGCTCCAACGGCTCGCCGCCAGCCCCGACTTCACCGGCCCCGAAGCAGACCAGATCCGCCACGCCATCCACACCAGTGACCCGGACACCGCCACCTACGACTCCTACGCTGGCACGATTCTGCGCAGCTACGGGCTTCTCCTTCCCGTGGAAACCACCGCCACTATCGTCAACGCCGCTGAACTCTCCGAAGAAGCCGTCCGCCTGGTTTCCCAGTGGCCGCATCCCTTCGCCGTCGAACGAACCACCTCCAGCGTCGTCAACGACCTGCTTGGTCTCCGCGGTGAAATGGCCAACCATATGGTGGACTCCGCCACGGTTCGCGCCGAAAACCGTTGCCTTCGTGAAGGCCTCACCGATCTTCCCAAAGCGAAGCGAGCTCGCTCCGACCTCTCCAAAGACATGCGCGACTTCCTCAGCGTGTGCGACTACCGAGACCAGCTACTCGACCTCATCGATCTCTTCGATAACCGTATGCGCGAGATGGGCTACCTCGACTTCGGCCAACAAATGGCCTACGCCGCCGAACTCGCCCTCACCCATCCGCAGGTCGGCCACTCTGAACGCGCCCGCTACCGGGTAGTCCTCCTCGACGAATACCAAGACACCGGCTATGCGCAGCGCGTCTTCCT
>QWBY01002418.1_pt1 | contig 10731 bp, 12 predicted proteins | sample 1972471 | NCBI WGS metagenome assembly QWBY01 (sample SAMN09866722, study PRJNA288562) | Human gut metagenome isolate term6_stool, whole genome shotgun sequencing...
CTCCTTTGTGGCTTTGCTTGCAAAATCAAGTCCAATAGATTTACCATAACCGGAGATATCCGCATTCGTCATAACGCCAAGAGCTGCGCCTAACGAGTCTTCTGCATTGTTTTTATCATCATCACCACCAACCACAACAGCTGCGCCTAAACGAATTAGGCGCTGTTCTTCTTCTACGGTTAAATCGGAGATGATATCACCAGGATTGTACACATAATCGCCAGTATTAATCGCGTGTTTAGCTTGTACAGGCATCAGTCTTACCTCCTTTCAATTACAATACGTCCGCTACGAAGTAAGAATCTACATCAAATGGAACGTAAATAGGACGGGATTGCAGTTCTAAGAACGCCGCATCAGGATCACGTGTAACCAATCGACGCATTACGTATTCACCTTCATAGGTTACAAAGTCCATGCCCTCTCCTGGGATGATTGTATTCGCACCATACAATTTAGTGAATTTAGCCATATCCGAAGCTACCAACAATTTACCGGTGGGTACCATTTCTTTTTCTTGTCCATCTGTTGGGTCTACATAGTAATTATCATAAGTAAATACGTTGCATTGAATTTGCCCCCCCATGAAACCGACATACACAGCACCTTCCGCCATTTGTTCAAATTGCAAAAGGCCCATTTCTGTACGACGATTATCAAATAATGCCAAGATTTTTTTATCAGAAAGCATTTCTTCTAATGTTTCAGAATTCATGACCAACGTATTTGGGTTAAAACCAGATGCTTTCAAGCATTTCTTTTTCCATTTGATAATGTTAGCTACAATTTCTGCAGCAGATTGGCCCCAACGTGCAGTACCAGATAATGTTTCTTTGTTTGTGAAATTAAAGTCTACAACGTCATCAATACCTTCACCTTTAATGTGAGCCTGTCCATTGAATAAGACGTCGGCCGCCATAACTTCTTGAGAGCGTACCAAGTTGTCCTTTAATTCTTGCGTATCTTGCGCCAAAAGTTGGATAGCTCGTTCTTCAGGAGATACTGCGCCCGCAAATGGCTGTTCACCTGCTAAACGGACCTTGATGTCGTTTTCAGTAATTGCACGTTTTTCTTTCTTTTGCGCAGGTTTATACGTAGTTGTAGTCACGCCTGTACGTTGAGATAAAGGTGCTGTAGAGTTTGGCGCTACCCAAGGTGTAATAGTTCGGTGGCCTTTTACAATGTCAAAAGAAACCGTTTCTGTTAAAAATGTTTTTGTATCTTTGAAAAATAAGTCTTTCAAAAAGTACGGCACATCGGGAGTACGACGAACCACCGCAGCTAATGTTTGAGGTGTGTAAATATTATCCATGTGTCCTCCTTATTAACGGAAATAAATGTTGCGGACTTCAGCTTTCGCTGTAAAGTCTTCCGCTGTTTTACCAGAAGAAAATACTAAATTCGCTGTAGTAAATTCACCTGTTACAGCAATTTCGGCTACTACATCGCCTTTCGTAGCATCGATATCGGCCAAGGCTACACCGTATACATCAGTATCTGCGCGTTTAGCTTTTTTAGAAGTAGCTTCTAATTCTAATACTGTGCCCACCTTAATTACTGCGGCATCTTGACCGATTGTTACTTTCTTAGTAACGACTGGCATTTGTGTGCCAGCAATTAGAGGTTTATACTCTAACTTTTGTTCTTCCACGTATAGCATATTGTCTGCCCTCCTTATTTCTTATTGCGTGCTTTCATTACACGATCAACAATTTGCATTGTTTTTTCGGAATCATCGATATCCTCGTCAAGCACTTGACCAGGGACCGTGTCAACTTGATTAGATGCATTGTTAGCATCTTGCATTAATTGTTGTAATTGATTAGTTGGTTGTTCAGGTTGTGGCATATTGAGCAATTCAACAGCTACGTCTTGAACAGTAGCATATGTTTCATATTTAGCACGATTGATAACTTCCGCGCGTGCTTCGTTATTAATCCCGTCAAGGGCTTGTAAACGTGCACGTTCAGCATCAACACCCTCATTGAATATTTCGTCATACACTTCCGCATAATCTGTACGTAACAATTCAGCAGTTACTTCCATTGGCTCCGCTCCTTTCTCTTCATATTTATCAACAGGCAACCCTTTAAGTACATCCATACTCATCGGTAAGCCATTGACAATTAAGTCAGTGCCTTTACGGCATGCAACCATTTGCAAGGATTCATCTACACTTGTGCAGAACCCTTTTTCCAAGGCTTCCCTTGCTGTTAACCAAGTTTCGTCATCCATCATGGTTGAGATTTCTTCACGAGTTAACCCTGTGCGGGCTTCGTAAATATCGATAAGGTTTTCTTTTGTTTTACGTAATGATTCTGCAGCTTTCTCAAAATCATCTGCTTCACCAGATGCATAAGAGCTTGGGTTATGAATCATCATTTCACTTCCCAGAGCCATATGAATTTCATCGCCTGCCATTGAAATAATAGAGGCAATGGATGCCGCTAGGCCCTCGATAATAACAGATTTCTTATTTTGTAAAGCTCGCAATCGGTTGTAGATTGTAACGCCCGCCGATACTTCGCCGCCTACAGAGTTAACATGCAGAACAATGTTTTGCGAGGGATCCAATCCTTGGAGCTGTGATAGTACGTTTGAAACGCCAGTATCATCGCCCCGATAATCGGTTCCGTTCACGACTACGCCGTAAATATCGACGTCAATCGTCTCCGCTTCCTGAATCAGATTTAGCGGAGTTCGAATTTTGAACTGAAATTTGTTGTCCTTGTTCATTCAACAAGCCTCCTTCATCCATAGATTGGTGTTCACGAATACGTTGTGGTAAGATTTCATTTTCGTAATCCATGCCTGTAAGTTCTGCGGCTTCTTTAGCACGAGTACTAAATGCATTCTTAACACGAATTTCTGCTGCAGTAGCTTCCTTCTGCGGATCTAATTGCCCTTGCGAAGGTCCGTACCACTCAGCACCTAGCCACGCCTCTCGGATGATTGGATCATCAAAGAAACCTGGCGCATCAATGCGACCTAATAGAATGGCCATTGTAAGCCACTCCTCGTAAATAGGATTGCAAAATTGCGTAATAAATTCGGAGCGTTGCGTTTCAACAGACTTCCAATATTCGAGTAACGCCGCTCTTGATGCGGAGTAACTTTGTCCAAAGTGCTTAACTAAAATTTCATATGGAATTTCTAGTGCTGCACCTACGTGGCTAATAAGTGAGGACGTAAAGTCCGCAAAGCTCGAAGGTATTGGCGTTTTTTCAGCCACATTCACTTTTTCACCCGGCGCCAATACGTTAACTGTGCCATTGCCTAATTCGATTGTTTCATCGTTTTCAGCATCCACTTGATCATCTTCGTCAATCGCAGTCCCTAGCGACATGTCGTCCGGCGCTTCCGATTCTATAAAGATGGCCATCAAAGCATTAACTAATACCTTCATGACTTCCGCATCATTGTACCGACTAAGAACTTTCAAGTCCTCAATTACTGGAGACAATATTGGAATACCACGCAACTGGCCGCTTCGCTCAATTGTCATAACCTGAATAATATTCCGTCGTCCAGTTTGTGTTCCGTACTTCGGAATATAGGTGTAATCGTGATCATCGTTAAAAGCGTTGTATAGCTTATTTAGCACATAGAAACCAACGGCCGCACCGTATTTATTAAACTTGACGCCGTGAATTACGTCGTTATCCGCATCTTCTTCACGCCCCATATATTTAGGTGGAGAAGCAACAAGAATTGATTCGACAATCTGCAAGCGTAAAGGATACGGGTTCTTATCTGTTCGATTAAACAACAATGGTAAATTTACAAATGCATCTCCGTACAACAGTTTTTCATAATACGTTAAAGCCTGAATTCCGTAGAAATCAGTCTGTTCGCGTGCATCGCAGTGCTTAGCCCACATTGCAAATTCACGTTCGGTCTTACGTTCCCAAGCGTTCTTTTCTTCAAACGTTAGCCCCAATTCCTCGTAGCGGATATTAGCCTTAAATCGTAGACCTGGGCCAATAACATTGGTTTTATTCGTCTTTAACGCACCCGCTGCAATCGGTGTACCTTGTTGCAGGTCTACCGATCGTGCCCGTAGCATTCTAAAGTTAGCATCAATATCGTGCCTTGCATCTTGGGAGTTAACTAGGTATCCTTTGGCGCTAGATTTAAAGCTGTTAGCACCATGGTTAGAATAGCCTGAGTCTGTTTTACTCCCGGAATATTGCGTTGATTTGCGCCTACCAGCTGCGGTTTTCATAAATTGCTTCTGACGTTTACTCATATATCACGCGGAATGACACGATATGCACGGCGTCGAGGTCGATTCTCGAGCCTTGCTACTTCATTGCGCCAAAAGTTGATGCGATCTTTCACCTCTTGCACGTTCGCACGTGTTAACCGACGATTACCTATGGTGTATTCTTTACCTGTTGCCAGCGCTAAATCAGCTTCTAGCCAAGCCTGTAAATGCTCTTTTGCCTCATATAATGCCCATTCTGCCATTCTTTCACCTCCTTTCACGCATTAAAAAATTACCCTATATGCGTGCTTAACTTGTGTCACCCATGGGGTCCGCCACGTGGCACAGTTACTATATTTTGATTCCTCCAACTCTGACACGTCTTCTAGTTCGCATTTTAGGCGAATCCCCTGCTTTCACTACACGGGTTGTATTTTGATACGGCGTATAATCCGCTTTACTACTCCGAGCCTCTAAAGCTTCGAAGTTTGGATTCATAACAGCAATAGCAGCTTGATTATAGTTTCTAATATCAAATGGTTCATTTCTTTTTCGTCCCGGGCGTAGCACCCATTGCTCTTTAAAATGTCCATTAACTAATTTAGAAACTTTCATTTCTGCCAACAGACCTTCAAAGTATTTCTTTCCGTACCCTTTTTCATGATCTTTTGGGAAGTGACAATACCTCGGCTGTCCTTTTTCTTGGTTTAAGTCACTATAAATTTGTTCCTTGCCTGTATCTACACCAAGTTTAAATAATTTCGTTTTGTACTTTTTTAACTTTATAGGCAGGCCATCAATCAGGTCTTTACCTGAACCGCCTACACCTTTGATAGGGTACACGCGCTTATGCCATCTAGTTGAGCAGTACTTATATACCGATTGGGTCTTACTACCGCCAGAGTCAATACACGTAACTGATACGCCCCTTTTTCTACCATCGGCATAAGACCATGTACGATTTAAAATAATATCGTCCAATTCTTTCCATACAGCATCGTAAGCAGGGTCGCCATACAATCTAAAGTATTGTATACCCCAGCTCTCATAATCTTTCCCCCAGCCTACGATTTCGCATTCTAGACGATCGTCCTGAGTATCGACACCGCATGTTAAGAGTAGAATACCATCCGGCAACTCTGCTCCGTAGTCTTCTCGGCGTTCATAGAGTTCTTCAGACTGTAATGTTTCTGTATCCTCTTCATAAGGAATACCCATTTCAGTGTTAAAGAATGTCTTAACGCCAGCCGTTCCGAGTTTAGTGGCTTCTTCGTATTTATCTTGAAGTTTTCCCCAAGACGCCCAAGGTGAACCAAACGCGTTCATATGAAAACTTCGGCAATTGTACTTCTTCAAATTCTCCGGAGCTTCCGCAATCCATTTACCCTCACGATACAGTTTCTTCCATTCGAACTCCTCGGATAACGTTCCGCAGTGATCACACGCCAAGTAATACTTGCCTGTGTCCTCGTCCGCGTGGAACTTATCCCATGACGGATACACATATTCACCACAAACAGGGCACTTAATGTGCCACACCTCTTGCGTACCACCTAGATACAATTTCTCTATCCGGCTGGTACCTTTGTCCAATGGCGTAGATGCGTACACGTGCTTTCGATTGTAGAACGTATTAGTACGTTTTTCTGCTAGGCTCAAAGGGTCCCCTTCCGTGCCTGCTGATGCTGGATAGCGGTCAATTTCATCCGCTAGTAATACACGAATTGGCCTAGATGCCAAATCTGCTGGAGCATTGGCACCAACTAATGTGAGGTAGCCTCCTGGAAATGTCTTATTCAATACCGTATTGCCACTGTCCCGAGATTTTACATCGGCCATTTTATCGTTAAGCACTTTCGTGTCACGAATAAAGGGAGCAATACGAGTTTTTGAGAATTCCTTGGCTATGTCTTTTGTTGGCTGCATAAACATAATTGGTGATGGAAAGTAGTCGATAAAATAACCCAACACATTCTTAATGAGCTGGGTTTTACCTATCTGCGAGCCAGTCATATAGACTACTTTTTCAACGTCAGGGTCACTCACCGCATCAAGCATTTCCTTTTGATATGGTGCCCTATCGGTGGAATACTTCCCCGGTTCGGCACTGTCCTCGGTCGAAAGCACCACGTTAGCATTCGCCCACTTCGACGCAGTAAACTTTGGCGGTGGTTTTAGCACACTTGCTATCTCTTTAAATAAGTTGCACGTGTGTTTCAATCATTTTCACCCGCCTCGTCTTCATCCACAATAATGTCATCAGACTCATCATGGTACATATTTGGATCATATTCAGACAACTCCGTTAGGCACTCGTTAACCTCATCAATAAGTGCATCTTGGATAGCTAATAAATTTGTCTCCCCTAGGACTTTAGGGGCTGCTTTTAATGGTAACGCCTGGAGCTTACTTTTAAAGTTATTCAACATTCGATTCATTACGGCTTTAACTGTATTTGAGCGGTGCAATTCTCCATTCATAATCTTTAGTTTGTTTTCCTCAATCATTCGTTTAGTTCGAGTTAGCAAAGTTCGTTCTGCATCATATCCACCTTCTCGGGCTTTCTTTTCGAGTTTACTTTCTCCCGTCTTATACGCAACAAATGCTTGCACTGTTTTCGCAATATTGTACTGTCCGCGTTTTTCCTTTTCGAATATACCATCCTCTGTCAACTGCTGAACGCGTCGAGAACTGATGCCAAGCACTTTTGCCACAATTTTAGATGATACTAATTCGTCAACGATTGATACGTTCGTCACAGTCTCTCCTCCTTTCAAAAGTTGACCGACTTTGAAGCCGAACAGCAGTTCGGAAAAATAACTAACTAGCTATTCCGCGGGGTTCGGATGACCCACGGAAAATATTTTTCATTTGGAGTACCTTAATGGCCCCGGGTATGACTGAGGTACTAGCCCCCATACATGCCCCCTCGCCAGTGCTGTTTGCGTGAATGTTTCATCATATCTTTTGCAAACGCTTTTGCTTTACAATTACCTTTACTGCCGAGAAGGATAACATTGGCAGTACATTTATTATGTTTATTGTGCAAACAATCTTTAACATGGCAAGCAATATCTGGCATACTATTCACTCCTTTCTATTGGCAGTCAAGTACTATTTTAATTGTAGGTTTAATCAATATCACCATATGGTAGTAATTTGCTATAGTTAAGTATTCAAGAAATTTTCTTATGTTGTGTATTGTTTATAGTTAAACATGGCTATTTTTAGTCTAAAACATCTCATAGGTGTCGCGAATTTATTTTGTATTGTGCTATTTAAAAGGATCACATTTTCCCAACGAATGGGTACCCCCTATGATGATATTGATTAAACCAGCATATAAAAAGACCACCTAACCGTATAGATTAAGTGGTCTTTCTCTTTTGTGTTCTATGTATTCACTGTGTCGAGAGAGATTAATCGTTTTCCCATTAACTCACACTATCATTATAAATTGTCAAGAATGACATGTCTATGACAGTTTTATGACAATTTTGTATTGAGTCCGATTACGCCCCATAGAAGTACAGATAGTTCTTCTATTCCCCTTGCAATATACCTATGGATAGTACGTACATCCGGTTTTTCAGGGAATGATTCAGCAATCTCTTCTAATGTTTCGCCATCAATATAATAACGTCGCACGCATTCACAATACTTAAACTGTTTCTCGCTGCACTTTTCCGCATAGATGTCTAGCATGTTATTCACATGACGCATCATTAATGCTGTTTTTTCTTTACTTTTAACAATGGCATTTACCCTAACGATACTATTATCGTCGAACATATCCGCCAATAATTCATTTAGCCATATATCCTCCGCTTGTGTAGAATCAGAGATAGCATTGTCTACATATGACTGCAGCTGATTGTAATGTTTTAACAACTTAATCGTATTGTGTCGAAGTTTACGACCTAGCTGTGCATTTTCCTGCTTGGCTAATTCATAGTACGTTTTGGTTGCCACCTCTGTGGCCAACCTTGTGATTTTCTCAATATTATGTTCATTCAAATATGTTTCCCCCTTTTATTGTTTATGTTTTATTCCGAATTTGTATGCCAGATTCATAAGAAATAATTAAATATAATCAGTATTTACACTACAATAAGTCTGCCTTTGCTATCAACAGGATACGATTTTGTTTCTAAAACCACATGACCTTTATTTTCATAGCCATATTTCTTTTCCCATTCACAGAATACCTTTGTTAAAGCTGCTCTCAGCTCATCAAGATGTTCAGTCTTGACATTTGCTAAATAATCACAATCCCATTCAACTATTTCATCATCAATATCATAATTGATAATATCTTCAATCACTCGTTCTGCATCAACTTCTGGAGTGTAATAATTAGGATGTCCTATTCTCACAACTTGTTCAGACTCATCTGTGAGCCACATCTCTTTTAAATCAGATTTACAGTCCATAAAATCATTAATAGCCTCTTGTATTGTATCTTGTGGTTCACCTGCATTTCCGTAGTCATCAACCCAGCACCATTTATTTTTATCTTTAATTAGCATAATATACCCCTCAATTCGGCACTCAATATGAGTACGCCTTTCTGTTTTCAATAAACTTAGCCAATTTACCAATTTCTTCGCTTGTTAACATTTAATTACTTCTTTACTACAAAAATATATTTATATCCTTTGTGATATGTAAGATTACCTGGATACTTGTCGAAGCCTCACCAATATATCACCTCATTCCTGAATGTGGTATTACAATTATTGTATACCCACCATGTGCGTATCAATGCACGTTTCAAGCAGTCGGATAGCGATCGTTAAACCGCATTTGTATTGTTCTACATCATGCAACGCAACACGTGTTAATTCTTCATCTGCCCTAAGTCGTCTGCTTATATCCCTTAAAATAGATACAGCCCCTGCAATTTCCTCAAGCACATCAACATACCGAGTTATACCGTCAATTTCCCGTTCATAATTGTCATCGCTTTTTAAACCATCAATTACCTTTGCTGCAGCCTCTGTTTCTATACGTAGCCTCGATTCAAAATTCACCAAGTCCATATGAGGTATGCCATATTGCATGTCGTCTTCCGATTCTGGAAATCCAAAAGAAATAACTTGACTCGATATTGTCATTAGCACCGAGTGTACAATATCGAGGCTCCATTTTAATTGATTATGCTTGTATTCTGCAAATAAGTCTTGCGTTTTCGCGTTTATTATAAGTTTCATTCTTCCAACTCCTTAACCAACCATTCTAAGAATTTAATAGATTTTCTCGCATCTTGGATTTCCTTATCCTTCTTGCCTAGTCGCATCAGATACTTGATGGCATTTCCTTTACACCAACCGCGAAACTCCTCGACAGTTAGTACTGCCCGAATCACATCTACGCTTTCAATGCCCAGTCCATTCAATTTATAGTGCGGCGGACTGTTCACCATGTCGATTACCTCGTTGCTCAACAATTCTGCATTTTTCTCAAAACTTTCGCGCATTGTATAACTCCTTTCTATACTTAATCGCCTCTAATAAGGCGTCCTGTCCTACTTCTTTTCGTTCTAACGCTCGCATTACCTGCTCGTCCATGGTATCTTTCGCAACTAAATGATGAACAATTACCGGCTCTTGTTGGCCTTGGCGATGTAGCCTTGCATTTGCCTGTTGATACTGCTCAAGACTCCACGTCAAGCCGTACCATACTATGATATGCCCTCCCGCTTGTAGATTTAACCCATACCCTGCGCTTGCTGGGTGTGCTAGTAGCATTTGTATATTACCCCTATTCCACTCTTCTACATCAGCATCCGTTTTAAGTTCAACTGATTTAGGGAATGCGCCCTTAATCGATTCCAAGTCATGCTTAAAATTGTAGAATACAAGGATTGGTTTCCCCTCGTTCACCTCTACCAATTCTTTCAATCGTTCAATCTTTTGTCGATGTATCACGATTGCATCGCCGTCCTCGTTGTAGATTGAACCGTTTGCCATTTGTAGTAGCTTATTTGCTACGGCAGCGGCATTGAGTGCGCTTATTTCCTCATCGACTAATGTTAGGATGTGCGTTCGCTCCATTTCTCGGTAGAGCTCCCGTTCCTTATCAGTGAGTTCGATTGTAATCACATTGTCCAATCGATCGGGTAGGTTCAAATAGTCCTTAGCCTTTAAGCTCATACAAATATCCTGTATTTTGCTGTATATCACTTCGTCAGCCCCCCGTTGCAATCGGTAACTATACACGATATGCCCATTGGTCTTATCGGGTCTAAAATACCTCGTTCTGTATTCCGTAATAGTCTTTCCCAGTCGTTCACCACCATCAAGTAAATACATCTGCGCCCATAGGTCCATGAGTGTATTCGGTGCTGGTGTACCTGTTAGAATGACGATGCGCTTAAATAAAGGCCTCATCTTGCGCATTGCTTTGAATCGTTTAGCTTGCGGGTTCTTAAACGATGAACTCTCATCAATCACCAGCATATCGAATGGGAACTGCTTCTTCGACAAATACTCATACAGCCACTGCACATTCTCACGGTTCAT
>QWBY01005398.1_pt1 | contig 10725 bp, 13 predicted proteins | sample 1972471 | NCBI WGS metagenome assembly QWBY01 (sample SAMN09866722, study PRJNA288562) | Human gut metagenome isolate term6_stool, whole genome shotgun sequencing...
AGCCCGAGCAGGTGTCCGAGGATCAAATGGTTATCCTGGCCCGGGAGCTGGCCCGCCGCATCGAGAGCGAGCTGGAGTATCCCGGTCAGATCAAGGTCCATGTTCTGCGGGAGACCAAAGTGGTGGAGTACGCCAAGTAAAACTTGTTCACAAAAATACTGCGTGTACGCTTGCGTACACGCAGTATTTTTCGTGAGGGGGCTTTGCAGCCCGCTGCGCGCATAATTTTTGCGCCGGGCGCAAAAATTCCACACTGGCGTGCTGAGCGGTATTTTTCCCCACGCGCATGTCGCGGGGAAAAATGATTTGAATTATTCGCGTCTGCGGACGCGAACTCTGCGAGGCTTTTTAATACCGTAAAACCGCGAAAAAACAGCGTTTGCCGCTTGCGTAGGGCGGGTATTTTATATATAATAAGGTGAATCAATAGAAACGGAGGGCGTGCCATGCTGTTTAAGGTGCTGGCCGTGGGCGATGTGACAGGGGAGAGCGGCGTGGATTTTCTGCGCCGTAAGCTGCGCCCGCTTAAAAAGGAAAAGGGCATCGACTTTGTGGCGGTCAACGGGGAAAATGCCGCCGGGAACGGCCTGCTGCCCGCCCATGCGGAGGATATTCTGGCTGCCGGGGCGGATGTCATCACCCTGGGCAACCACACCTTCGGCAAGGTACAGGTGGCGAATTTTTTGGAGGAGAACCCCTATATGCTGCGTCCTGCCAACTTCACGGGCCGGGTGCCGGGCCGGGGCTGGGCGGTGTACGACTGCGGACGGGTGCAGGTGGGGGTGCTGAACCTCATTGGTCGCTGCAATTTGGATTTTAACGCGGAAAACCCCTTTACCACCGCCGACCGTATATTGAAAAATGCGGACAAGCCTACCTTTGTATTGGTGGATTTTCACGCCCAGGCCACCAGCGAGAAGCTGGCGATGCGCTACTATCTGGATGGACGGGTGTCCGCCCTGTGGGGCACCCATACCCATGTGCCCACCGCCGACGCCGGAGTTTGTGAGAAGGGCACCGGATACATCACCGACCTGGGCATGACCGGACCTGCCCGGTCTGTTTTGGGCATAAGGCCGGAGCAGTCGGTGGAGTTTTTCCTGGGAGGTCTTCCGGGACGGTATCAGACGGCGGAGGGGCCCTGCAGACTACAGGGGGCCCTGTTTACATTGGATAGCAGCACCGGCCTGTGCGTCGGTGTGGAGCGCATAGAAGTTTCGTAAGGAGGAAAAATTATGTCCGTTGAAAAGGTGAGAGAATATTTGAAGGGCTACGGCATGGCCGAGAGAATGCGGGAGTTCACCGTGTCCAGCGCTACGGTGGAGCTGGCGGCGGTGGCTGTGGGCGTGGAGCCGGCCCGTATTGCCAAGACCCTGAGCTTTAAGGTGGACGAGACGCCCATCCTGGTGGTGGCCGCCGGGGACGCCAAGGTGGATAACAGCAAGTATAAGCATTTCTTCCACACCAAGGCCAAGATGCTTACCCCCGAGGAGGCGGTGGAGCGCATCGGCCATGCGGTGGGCGGGGTGTGCCCCTTTGCCCTGCCGGAGGATGTAAAGACCTATTTGGATGTGTCGCTGAAGCGGTTTGACACGGTGTTCCCTGCCGTGGGCAGTGCCGCCTCGGCTATTGAGCTTACCTGCGACGAGCTGGAGCGCTGCTGCGGCGCGAACTTCGTGGAGTGGGTGGATGTGTGTAAGGGCTGGCAGGAGGAGCAGGCATGAAGCTCCTGCACGCGGCCGACCTGCACTTAGACAGCGCCTTTGCCGGTCTCAGCGACCGGGAGGCTGCCCTGTGCCGGGAGGAGAGCCGCACCACGGTGCGCCGCCTGGTGGACTGGGGCAACGACCATGGAGCGGATGTGATGCTGCTGGCCGGAGACCTTTTCGACTCCGACCGGCTTTACAGTCAGACGGCCCAGACCTTGGCCCTGGCTCTGGGGCGCTTTCGGGGCAAGATTTTTCTGGCCCCGGGCAACCATGATTTTTACGCCCCCGGCAGCAGCTATGACACCGTGGCCTGGCCGGAAAATGTGCATATTTTCACCGCCCCGACGGCCCGGACGGTGGCCTTGCCGGAGCTGAACGCCTCTGTTACCGGGGCGGCCTTCACCGCCGCCGAGGAGCGCACGGGCCTGGACGGCGCGGCCTTCAGCGGAGACGATGCCCCCATTCGCCTGGGTGTTCTCCACGGTGAGGTCACGGCGGGGGAGAGCCGGTATCGCCCCATTTCCCCGGCGGAAATAGAAAAAACCGGCCTTACCTATCTGGCCCTGGGTCATGTTCACCGCTTTGGCGGCGTGCAGCGGGCAGGGGCTACCGCCTACGCCTATCCCGGCTGCCTGCCCGGCCGGGGCTTTGACGAGACCGGAGACAAGGGCTTCCTGTTCGGCGAGGTGACTGAAAAGGGCGCCGACCTGGACTTTATCCCCTTTGCCCGGCGGCGTTACCTGAGTGTCACGGCGGACATTACGGACCGGGACCCGGCGGAGGCCGTGCGCCGGGCCTTGGGACCCGGCTGCGAGGGCGATGTATGCCGGGTTTTGCTCACCGGCGCCCGACGGGAGGATTTCTCCCTGGGTGCTTTGGAGGAGGAGCTGACGGGCCTTTGCGCGGCCCTGACCTTTTCCGATGAGACCTATCCGGAGGAGGATATTTGGGCCCGGTGCGGAGAGGACTCTCTGCGGGGGCTTTTCCTGCAGGAGCTGCGGGGGCGCTACGATGAGGCATCGGAGGAGGAGAAGAAGGAGATCCTCCTGGCGGTGCGCTTCGGCCTGGCGGCCCTGGACAATAGAGACTGAGACTGCCGAAAATCCCTGCGAATTTTTCTGCCAAAGGGCTTGCGGCCCGATGGTTTATAAGAGGTGTGTATGAAGAAGATTCTCATGGTCGGCACCGGAGGCACCATCGCCTCGGAGATGACCGCCGAGGGCCTGGCCCCGGAGCTGAACACGGAGCAGCTGCTGGAATTCATCCCGGACATCGGGAAGTTCTGCCGGGTAGACTGCCTCCAGCTTTATAACCTGGACAGCACCAATATCCGCCCCGCGGACTGGCTGGGCGTGGCGGACTTCCTGCGCAAAAGCTACGATGCCTACGACGGCTTCGTTATCAGCCACGGCACCGATACCATGGCCTATACGGCGGCTGCCCTGAGCTACCTGGTCCAGGGCAGCGCCAAGCCCATCGTCCTCACCGGGGCCCAAAAGCCCATTTGGTTCGACGGCACGGACTCCAAGCGCAACCTGACGGACGCCTTTCTCTACGCCTGCCGGGGCTGCGGGGGCGTGCAGATCGTCTTTAACGGCAAGGTGATTTTAGGTACCCGGGCGCGAAAGACCTTTTCCAAGAGCTTTCAGGCTTTTTCCAGCGTCAACTACCCGGATCTGGCGGTGCTGCAGGATGAGCGGCTGCTCCAGTATATCCGCACGGAGAGCCTGCCCCGGCCCGTTTTCTATGATAAGCTGTGCGAAAATGTGGGCCTGCTGAAGCTGATCCCCGGCACCAAGCGGGAGCTGGTGGATTTTATGATGGAGCGCTATGACGGCATCGTGGTGGAAAGCTTCGGCGTGGGGGGCCTGCCGGAGTATCCCGGGGAGGAGTTTTATCCCCTGGTGCAGCGGGCGGTAGAGCGGGGCAAGATCGTGGTGATGACCACCCAGGTACCCAACGAGGGCAGCGACCTGTCGGTGTACCATGTGGGCGGACACCTGAAAAACACCCTGCACCTGCTGGAGGCCTTCGACATGACCACCGAGGCCGCTGTGTGCAAGCTCATGTGGATCCTGGGGCAGACCCGGGAATTTGAGCAGGTGCGGGCGCTGTTTAACCGCCCGGTGGCGTGGGATATTCTCACCCAAAGCTGAAAACCGGGGCTGGCTGCGGCCTTGACAATCCGCGCCCTGCGCGATACAATATTTAGTTAGAATACATCTTTTTGAAAATTATTTTATAGAAAAAGTTAGGAGATACATCATGGCTAAAGACCAGAGAAATGTGGAAGCCATCACCCCCATGGAGGTGGACTTCGCCAAGTGGTACACCGATATTTGCCTGAAAGCGGAGCTGGTGGATTACGCCTCCGTCAAGGGCTTTATGATCCTTCGGCCCTACGGCTATGCCATTTGGGAGAATATTCAGCGCATCATGGACGGAATGTTTAAGAAAACCGGCCATGTGAATGTGGCTATGCCCGTGCTGATCCCGGAGAGCTTGCTGAAAAAGGAGGGGGAGCTGGTAGAGGGCTTTGCCCCGGAGGTGGCCTGGGTCACCCACGGCGGCAGCGAAAAGCTGGAGGAGCGCCTGGCCTTCCGGCCCACCTCTGAGACCATGTTCTGCGACCACTGGCATAATGTGCTTCAGAGCTACCGGGAGCTGCCCATGCTCTATAACCAGTGGTGCTCCGTCATCCGGTGGGAAAAAACCACCCGTCCCTTCCTGCGCTCCCGTGAGTTCTGGTGGCAGGAGGGCCATACCATCCACGAGACGGCGGCGGAGGCCATTGCCGAGACCGAGCAGCAGCTCAACTGCTACGCTGACTTCTGCCGGGATGCCCTGGCTATGCCTGTGGTCAAGGGCCGCAAGACCGAGAAGGAGAAGTTCGCCGGGGCCGAGGCCACCTACACCATCGAGGCCATGATGAAGGACCGTAAGGCCCTCCAGTCCGGCACCAGCCACTACTTCGGCGACAAGGTCTCCCGGGCCTACGATGTGACCTTTACGGGCCGGGACAATAAGCTGCAGTACCCCTTCCAGACCTCCTGGGGCGCCACCACCCGCCTCATCGGCGCCTGCATCATGACCCATTCCGACAATAACGGTCTGGTCCTGCCCCCGGCGGTGGCACCCATTCAGGTGATCGTTCTGCCCATCGCCCAGCACAAGCCCGGCGTATTGGATGCCGCTGCGGCGCTGCGTGACCGGCTGGAGAAGCTGGGCCTGCGGGTGAAAATGGACGATAGTGAGCAGTCCCCCGGCTGGAAGTTCGCCCAGTACGAGATGAAGGGCGTGCCCCTGCGGGTGGAGATCGGCCCCAAGGACATGGAAAAGCAGCAGTGCTGCGTGGCCCGCCGTGATACCGGCGAAAAGACCTTTGTGCCTCTGTCTGACCTGGAGAGCGCCGTGCAGTCTCTGCTGCAGGACATCCACGATAACCTCTATGCTATGGCCGAGAAGAACCTGGAGGATAACACCTTTGACTTCACCACCTGGGAGGAGGTCAAGGAGATGGCCCAGGGCAAGGGCGGCTTTGCCCGGACCAAGTGGTGCGGCAGCCTGGAGTGCGAGCTGGCTATGAAGGAAAAGGCCGGTGTTTCCAGCCGCTGCATGCCCCTCAAGCAGTCCGGCACCACCGGCAAATGCCCTGTGTGCGGCAAGGAATGCACCACGGACATTTACTGGGGCGTGGCGTATTAAATTTTCTCTGTGTCATTCCGAGGGAGCGGAGCGACCGTGGGAATCCGTCCTTTTCGCAAGGGAAACGGATTGCCACACCAGTGTGCGCACTGGTTCGCAATGACATTGTGCTTTGGAAATAAGCTGACCGGCGCGGATTAATCCGCGCCGGTCTTTTTTGGCAGTGCTGAGGAAGAAACCTGCCGATTGCTCCTTTAAGGACGAGGAACAATTTAAGAATACACCAGATATGGTGTAAAGTCAATACACTCATTATGATGTATGAAATAATAAGCCATAACACAGGAAAGGGAAGTGTGCTATGGCGGTGTATACGGAAATTTTGCGGGAGCTGCGAGAGGACAGTGACTTGACCCAGGCGCAGGTGGCGGCAGCGCTGGGGACTACGCAGCAGGTGTATGCCCGGTATGAAAAGGGCATAAACGAGCTGCCCGTGCGGCATTTGCGGGCGCTTTGCCTGCTGTATGAGGTCAGCGCGGACTACATTTTGGGCCTGCCGGAGGGGCTGAAACGGCCTCGGTAAAAATTTCGGCACCCTTTATAAAAATATTTTGAAATTTTATAAAAATGAGACGAAAACCCCCTTGACAAAAAGGGGGTTTTCCTATATTATAAGCAGGTACGCGCATCATGGGTGCTACACACCCGGGAGCGTTTACAAATGCGATGAACCGGGAGATTGCTCCGCAAGGAGGTAACTTTCGGGGAGTATGTCCGATAATCGGGCGGCTGAGAAGAACCTCTACGCCAGCGTAGATCGCTGTGCCAGAGTGACACCGGCCGGAGTTCGTGCCGGTGTTTCTTATGAGCTGGAATGATACGCACGGATGAGCGTATAGAAATTCTTCTCGCCGTACGGAACGCGGCCCTCGCAAAACACAAACCGTACGAAAAATGGAGGAACAAACCAAATGGCAAAAGAAATGATTCGCATTCGCCTGAAGGCCTATGACCACCAGGTCATCGACAAGTCCGCTGAGCAGATCGTGGAGACCGCCAAGCGCAACGGCGCCACCGTGTCCGGCCCCATCCCTCTGCCCACCAAGAAGGAGATCGTCACCATCCTGCGCGCTACCCACAAGTATAAGGACAGCCGCCGCACCCACAAGAGACTGATCGACATCACCAATTCCAACCCCAAGACCGTGGAGGCCCTGATGAACCTGGATCTACCCGCGGGTGTGGAAATCGAGATCAAGCTGTAATTATACCTTATATAATTTAGCGCATCTCAAATTGACCCCTGCGCCGGAGTGCGCAAAACCATTTATCATTGCTTGCAAGCCCATCGTCCGTCGACTTGCGTGAGACGGGCGGGGTTAAGTCGGCAGAGCAAGCGGCCTGTACCCAATGCAGACTGAACTATGCCGACCAATAACCTTTAAGGAGGATCATACATGAAAGCAATCATCGGCAAGAAAGTTGGCATGTCTCAGATCTTCGACGAAAACGGCAAGGTCATTCCCGTCACTGTTATCGAGGCGGGTCCCTGCACCGTCGTTCAGAAGAAGACTTCCGAGAAGGAAGGTTATGAGTCTGTCCAGCTGGGCTTTGAGGATGTTCCCGAGCGGAAGCTGACCAAGCCCGAAATGGGCCACCTGAACAAGGCTGGCGTGGCCCCCAAGAAGTACCTGCGCGAGTTTAACCTGGAAAACGCCGCCGAGCTGAACATCGGTGACATCGTCAAGGCCGACACCTTCAAGGAGGGCGACTTTGTGGATGTGACCGGCACCAGCAAGGGCCACGGCTACCAGGGTCCCATCAAGCGCCACGGCGCACAGCGCACCCCCATGAGCCACGGCGGCGGCCCCGTCCATCGTCATGCCGGCTCCATGGGCTCCACCACCGATCCCAGCCGCATCTTCAAGGGCCACATCGGCGCCGGTCAGATGGGCTGCGATACCGTCACCGTCCAGAACCTGGATGTGGTGAAGGTGGACGCTGACCTGAATCTCATCGCTGTTCGCGGTGCCGTGCCCGGCCCCAAGGGCGGCCTGGTTCTCATCAAGAGCACCGTCAAGACCCACCGCGTCAAGAATGTGGAGGCCGGTATCAGCAACAACCCGCAGAAGGCTTCCGGCCGCAATCCCCAGAAGGCCTCTGCGCGTAATAAGTAAGGAAAGGAGTGCTTGAACAATGTCTACTATTAAAGTTTTGAACATGGCCGGCGCAGAAGTCGGTACCGTGGAGCTGAAGGACAGCATCTTTGGCATCGAGCCCAATGCGTGCGTCGTTCACGAAGTGGTGAAAAATCACCTGGCAAACTGCAGACAGGGTACCCAGAGCGCTCTGACCCGTGCTGAAGTTTCCGGCGGCGGCAAGAAGCCCTGGCGTCAGAAGGGCACCGGTCACGCCCGTCAGGGCAGCACCCGTGCGCCCCAGTGGACCCACGGCGGCATCGTGTTTGCCCCCAAGCCCCGCAGCTATTCTTATGTCCTGAATAAGAAGGTCAAGAGACTGGCTATGAAGTCTGCTCTGTCCGCCAAGGCAGCCGCAGGCGAGATCATCGTGGTGGATTCCATCAAGATGGACGCTATCAAGACCAAGGACTTCCGCACCTTCCTGGGCGCCGTTAAGGCAGAGGGCAAGGCTCTGGTGGTCACTCCTGCCAAGGATGAGATCATCGTTAAGTCCGCCCGCAACATCCCCGGCGTGGAGACCGCTATGGCCAACCTGATCAATGTCTATGACATTCTCAAGGCCAAGTACCTGGTCATCGACAAGGAAGCCCTCGCAGTAATCGAGGAGGTGTTCGCATAATGGCAACCGTATACGACATCATTATTCGTCCCATCATCACCGAGCGCTCCATGGCTGCTACCGGCGAGAAGAAGTATGTCTTCGAGGTAGCTCCCACCGCCGGCAAGATCGAGATCAAGGACGCCGTGGAGAAGATCTTCGGCGTGAAGGTGGCAAAGGTCAACACCATCAACTACGATGGCAAGGCCAAGCGCCTGGGCGCCGGCCGTCCCGGCAAGCGCAAGAGCTGGAAGAAAGCCTATGTCCAGCTGACCAAGGATTCCAAGACCATCGAGTTCTTCGAAGGTATGGTCTGATAACGGAAGGAGTGTAAAGAATGTCTATTAAAACCTTTAAGCCGACCACACCCTCCCGCAGACACATGACTGTCAACGGCTTCGACGGCATCAACAAGCACGCCAAGCCCGAGGCAAGCCTGACCGAGGTCCTGAAGAAGAATGCTGGTCGCAATAGCTATGGCCGCATCACCGTCCGTCATCGCGGCGGCGGCGAGAAGCGCAAGTACCGTATCATCGACTTCAAGCGCGACAAGATGGACATGGAAGCCACTGTCCTGCAGCTGGAGTACGATCCCAACCGCAGCGCCAACATCGCGCTGGTGCAGTATGAGGATGGCGAGAAGCGTTACATCATCGCTCCCGTGGGCCTGAAGGCCGGGGACAAGGTCCTCTCCTCCGCCGCTGCCGACATTAAGCCCGGCAACTGCCTGCCCATCGCCAACATCCCCGTTGGTACTGTCATTCACAACATTGAGATGCATCCCGGCCGCGGCGCCCAGCTGGTTCGCTCCGCCGGTGCCTATGCCCAGCTGATGGCTAAGGAGGGCGACAACGCCCAGGTCCGTATGCCCTCCGGCGAGGTGCGCATCATCCGCACCAACTGCAAGGCCTGCATCGGCCAGGTGGGTAACCTGGAGCACGAGAATGTGCAGATCGGTAAGGCCGGCCGCAAGCGCCACATGGGTTGGCGTCCCACCGTCCGCGGCTCTGTCATGAACCCCTGCGACCACCCCCACGGCGGTGGTGAAGGTAAGTCCCCCGTGGGTCGTCCCGGCCCTGTCACTCCTTGGGGCAAGCCTGCTATGGGTTACAAGACCCGCAAGAAGAAGAACCCCACCGACAAGTTCATTGTCAAGCGTCGTAATGTGAAGTAAGGGAGGCAAGAGAATATGAGCAGATCTATTAAAAAAGGCCCGTATGTTGCCCCGGAGCTTCTCAAGCGGGTCGAAGAGATGAACGCAAAGGGCGAGAAGAATGTGCTGAAGACCTGGAGCCGCAGCTCCACCATCTTCCCCGCATTCGTGGGTCACACCATCGCAGTGCATGATGGCCGCCGCCATGTGCCCGTATATATCCAGGAGGATATGGTGGGTCACAAGCTGGGTGAGTTCGCTCCCACCCGCACTTTCCGCGGCCACGCAAAGTCTAAGTAAGAAGGAGGATGCAGAATACAATGGAAGCTAAAGCCTATTTGAGATATGTCCGCATCTCTCCCCGCAAGGTCCAGATCGTCTGCGATCTGATCCGCGGCAAGGATGCCAAGACGGCCATGGCCATTCTGATGCAGACCCCCAAGGCGGCCTCCGAGCCCCTGGTGAAGCTGCTCAAGAGCGCCTGCGCCAACGCAGAAAACAACTTCAACATGGATCCTGAAAAGCTGGTGGTCACCCAGGTGTTCGCCACTCCCGGCCCCATTCTCAAGAGAATGATGCCCCGGGCCCAGGGCCGTGCTTATCGCATCAACAAGAGAACCTCTCATGTGACGCTGGCCGTCGCTGAGAAAGAGTAAGGGAGGGAGACAGTTTTATGGGACAGAAAATTAATCCCCACGGCTTCCGCGTGGGCGTCATCAAAGACTGGGATTCCCGTTGGTATGCCAGCAATGAGAAGGTAGGCGACCTCCTGGTAGAGGATCACAAGATCCGCGTGTACCTGAAGAAGCTCCTGTATGCAGCCGGTGTCTCCAAGATCGAGATCGAGCGCAGCAGCGAGGTTGTCACCATTTACCTGCATGTGGCCCGTCCCGGCGTGGTCATCGGCAAGGGTGGTACGCAGATCGAGGAGTATCGCAAGAGTGTTGAGAAGCTCATCGGCAAGACCGTGAAGCTGAACATCGTTGAGGTCCGCAACCCCGATATGGACGCCCAGCTTGTGGCCGAGAACATCGCCGCTCAGCTGGAGAAGCGTATTTCTCACCGCCGCGCCATGAAGAATGCCATGGGCCGCGCCATGCGCGCCGGTGCCAAGGGCATCAAGTGCAACTGCTCCGGCCGTCTGGGCGGCCGCGAGATCGCCGGTTCCGAGCACTATCACGAGGGCACCATCCCCCTGCAGACCCTGCGCGCCGACATCGACTACGGCTTCGCCGAGGCTGCTACCACCTTCGGCCGCATCGGCGTGAAGGTCTGGATCTATAAGGGCGAGATCCTGTCCCAGGCCCTGCGGACCACCCCCCGCACCCTGGACACCAGCAAGCCCTATCAGGAGCGCCGTGAGCGCCGCGGCCGCCGTGACGGCGACCGCCGCGGCGGTTTCCGCCGCGATGGCCAGAA
>QWBY01002422.1_pt1 | contig 10723 bp, 7 predicted proteins | sample 1972471 | NCBI WGS metagenome assembly QWBY01 (sample SAMN09866722, study PRJNA288562) | Human gut metagenome isolate term6_stool, whole genome shotgun sequencing...
CAACAAGAAATCCGTAGATAAACCGAGTTGAGCATCCTCAGGCGTTCCTTCATCCGGATTATACAAATTTTTCTCTTCTACACATGAAGCAAGAACCATGCCGATAACTCCAAAAGAAAAATACTTTAAGCTTCTCATATTCATATAGTATATGTGTCTGTTTTGATCTCTGCAAAGATAATACATTATTTAAGAACAACTTTAATAAAAGTTGCATTTCTTGTAGAAAAAAAGCGAGAGAACATCCCCATTTATAATGAGAATAAAGCAATTATTCCACTATAAATGGGGATTTCCTATTTCTCCGAGACCCTTTATCTTTGCACCATCACATTAAAATAGAATCAAAGATGAATAAAATTGGAGTATTTTACGGTTCCACTACCGGAACAACAGAAGACCTTGCCCGTCGGATTGCAGAGAAACTAGATGTTCCTTCCGCACATATTTATGATGTATCCAAACTCACTGAAGCTTTGGTCGGTGAATATGATGTACTGGTACTAGGCAGTTCTACATGGGGAGCCGGTGAATTACAGGATGACTGGTACGACGGAATTAAAATTTTAAAGAAATGCGATCTGTCTCACAAATATGTAGCCTTGTTCGGTTGTGGTGATTCCGATTCTTACAGCGATACTTTCTGTGATGCTATCGGTATTCTTTTTGAAGAGCTGAAAGATACCCACTGCAAATTCTGTGGAGTAGTAGACACATCTGGTTATACATTCGATTCTTCTATCGCTGTCGTTAATGGCAAGTTCGTAGGTCTTCCACTCGACGAAGTCAATGAAGACAGTCAGACAGATGAACGTATCAGCGCATGGGTTAAACAAGTAAAACAAGAAATCAGCTAATCTTTATCTCCATATAAAATAACAGTTTACATCATGGCTACCGAAAGAATCATTCCCGGAGAAATCCGGATTTTCCTCAACCACATTTATGAGTTCAAGAAAGGCGTACGCAACATGGTACTCTATACGATGAGCAGAGAGCACGAAGAGTTTGCCATCCGCCGGCTGAAAAATCAGAAGATCAGTTATATGATACAAGAAGTAGGTACTAACAAGATTAATCTGTTTTTCGGCAAACCCGAATGTATGGAAGCCATGCGACATATCATCATTCGCCCTTTGAATCAACTGTCTGCCGAAGAGGACTTCATTTTGGGAGCCATGCTGGGATACGACCTTTGCCAACAATGCAAACGGTATTGTAATAAAAAAGAAGGTATAAAGATAGCCGTCTAAAGAATAACTTTTGCATTGTTAGCTTTGTTTTGTATGTAGTTTGTCTTGAGTAGAATCGTTTCAAAAAAAACAGGTTTTCATAAAAACATTTTCCAGTGGAAACTTGTTCTAATAAGAAACGATTCTCTATAATAACAAACTAACAACAAACAGTATGCTGACACACCAACAAGAACCATCCAAAGCCTACATACTTGCGGGCATTTTCACTCTCTCCTTACGACTGATCGTCGGCTGGACTTATTTCTCAGCTTTTTGGCGCAGACTCGTTCTTGAAAACAAACTCATTCCGGATGGAACCGGATACATTGGAGAAAAATTCAATCATTTTCTTCCCAATTCCATTGGCATCAAACCGATTATTGAATACTTGGTCAGCACACCGGATTTACTGTGGTGGGCAATGGTTATTTTCACATTAGTAGAAGGCATCGTCGGGTTACTCTATATGCTCGGTTTCTTCACACGATTAATGAGTATCGGCGTATTCAGTCTGGCATTCGGCATTCTTTTAGGCTCCGGCTGGCTGGGTACTACCTGCCTCGACGAATGGCAAATCGGCATCTTGGGAGTGTCAGCCGGATTCACCATTTTCCTGTCCGGTGGTGGTAAATATTCTTTGGATTATCTGTTATTGCCTAAACTTTCCAAGAACAAATGGCTCATATGGCTTACTTCCGGCGAACTTCCACTATCCATCAAGCAATTTAGTAAAGTCGCAATAAGCGGTGCTGTACTGCTTTTCATACTTACCTTATATACCAACCAAGTCTTTCATAATGGCGTTTGGGGACCTCTACACAACAAATCGGTCAAACCGAAACTGGAAATTTCCAACGCAAAGATTCAAGAGGATATCCTGACGTTCAAAGTATACCGGATAGAAGGAGCCGACGTGTACGGTTCCTTCCTGATCGGCATAACACTAAAAGACGAGAATGGAAAAACAATACTTCAAAAGAACGGAGAAGAGCTAGCCCGCTTCCCACTTACCCGAATAAAAAATGACTATGTAGCCAAAGTAGCTCCGGGAAAACACAGCCTCATCATTCCTTTAGGAAGTAAAGCAACTCTTACAATCAGAAGTGATGTTTTTATGGACCTGCCCAAAGGTGACTACGAACTAATTCTGACAGATATAAGTGGCATAACCTGGAAAGAGAAAGTAGTCATTAGTTAGATACCATTCTTTTATTATGGGCGAAAAAGATTGATAAGCAATTATACAATCATCCTCGATTCTTTAAAATTATCTCATTCAAAAAATAAAACGAACAATAGAGAACAACCGATTCAAAGATTAATTATCTTTGTCCCAACAAGAACTAAACACGTTAATAACATGAGAAACAAATATCTACTAAGTCTGCTCGCCGCTTTAGGCTTTTCCGGATGTGGCAATAATAACGAGATCTGGGACGAACCTTGTTATTATGGTCCCGGTCCCGACTGGACTCCTGACATTATAATAAGCAGTCAAGTACAAAATGAAGAAAAAGAAACTATTAATGGTATTCGCGTAGTATCCAGTTATATGAATCAAGAAGATTCATTAATTACAGATACTGCCTATACCGAGTCACGTGAAATAGAGCATTATACGGTAGGCGGTATAGCAATCAATACATTTAAATTCGAAGAGTATCCTCCCAAAAAATCTGAAATGTACCTTGAGTATACAGATGTAGACGGCGAAAAGAATGGCGCATACCAGACAAAAAAGATTAGAATACAAGACCTTGGAAAAGAGGGAAAAGTCACTTTACTTAAAGAGGAGAAAAAAGAAGAAGAATGAAACGTATCATCCCCCTTACTCCCCGCCGATGGCTGGCTTTAGAAATATTTCGCCGGATGAAACACGAAAGAGTGGAAGAACATCCGCTCAGACAGCTTTTTTGGGAATGCACCTTACGATGTAATGTACGTTGCCGCCATTGTGGCAGTGACTGCAAGTCCTCTCCCGCTACTCCGGATATGCCTCTGCAGGATTTTCTAAAAGTACTGGACAGCATAACAACACATACCAATCCGCACGATGTATTCGTCATTATCTCCGGTGGAGAACCAACCGTACGTGAAGATTTGGAAACTTGCGGTAAAGAAATATCCCGACGGGGATACCCGTGGGGCATGGTATGCAACGGCCTGTGTCTCACACGCGAACGGCTTCACAACCTGATCCGCAGCGGTATGCGTAGTATATCCATCAGCCTGGACGGACTGAAGGATGTACACAACTGGATGCGACGACATCCCGAAAGTTTCGATTGTGCCGTAAATGCCATACGGGAAATCACAGCTATCCCCGAACTGACATTCGACGTCATTACCTGTGTCACCCGCCGTAGCCTGCCACAGTTGTCGGCTATGAAAGAGTTACTTATCAGTCTCGGAGTCAAACGATGGAGAGTATCTACCATCTTTCCGGTAGGACGAGCCGCCGAAGAACCGGAATTCCGTATGAACGGAGAAGAACTGAAACAAGTGCTCGACTTCATCCGTGACACCCGAAAGGAAGGAATTATCCGTGCGAGTTACGGCTGCGAAGGTTTCCTGGGTAACTATGAAGGTGAAGTACGGAATACTCCTTTCTTCTGTAGCGCCGGAATATCAGTCGGCTCCGTTTTGATTGACGGTTCTATCAGTGCCTGTAGCAGCATCCGCTCCAACTACCATCAAGGAAATATCTATCAGGATGATTTTTGGGAAATATGGCAAACGAAATTCCAGCCTTATCGCGACCGTTCATGGATGAAAAAAGACGAGTGCGCCCGATGCAAATACTTCCGTTATTGTCAAGGCAATGGTATGCATTTGAGAGATAATGAAGGAAAACTACTGGTATGTCATCTGAACAGGTTGACAGGAAACTCTGCAAATGTTCCGGAATAAAAGATTCAGACCCACTATATATTGCTAGTAACCCGCCCAAGAATACCCATTTCAGGTGATTGCAGGAAATCGTCAAAGCCCCTATCTTTGCAATATCAGAATTGAATTAATTAGTCATAATTAAAAATTACGTAGCCACATTGAAAACATTGGAATCGGCCGAAGTGATTCTCCCGCATTCTCATATTTGGTTGTTAGTTAAAAAAAACCATATAATGTATTCAATATTACAGAATAAGTGTAAATAGCATAAATTCTAGTAAACAAAAGGCCCGGCTTGTGAAAGCCGGACCTTTTCGTTTTATCTCTGATGAGCCGTTTTTATAGTTTCCATCCCGATGTCTGTTCCTGTATATTCCAAAGTTTGGCGTACAGCCCCGGCCGGCTCAAAAGTTCATCATGAGTGCCTTGTTCCGCAATTCGTCCTTCTTCCAGCACAATAATCCGGTCGGCATTTCGGATCGTTTTGAGGCGGTGAGCGATAACGATTACCGTCCGCCCCGCAATCAAGGTATTGATAGCCTGCTGCACTTCTACTTCATTCTCCGGATCGAGAGAGGCGGTAGCCTCATCCAGCAGCACGACCGGAGCTTCTTTCAGCATGGCACGGGCAATGGAGATCCGTTGTTTTTCTCCTCCCGAAAGAGTGTAGCCACCTTCTCCTACCATCGTATCGTATCCTTTGGGCAGACGCATGATGAATTCGTGACAACAAGCCTTTTTCGCTGCCGCTACGATCTCTTCATCCGTAGCATCTGTCCTGCCGAAACGGATATTATTCTTCAGCGTATCCTGAAACAGATAGACATCCTGAAAAACCATGGAACAATGTTTCATTAATGACTCCGGCTCCAGTTCTTTCATATCCATTCCGTTAAAACGAACCGAGCCTTTACGCGGATCATAGAAGCGTGCGCAAAGTTTCAGCATCGTACTCTTTCCGCTTCCGGAAGGACCGACCAAAGCAGTGAGCGTCCCTTTTCTAAGAGTCACGGAAATATCATGCAGTATTTCCTTCTCCTGATAACCGAAAGATACATGATCAAAAGTAATATCTCCACTTTCGGGCACATCACGATCTCCCTTCATTTCCGGTTCGTTCATCAACGTAAGGATACGTCCTCCTGCGATGGAGAAGTAGCGAAACTCGGCAAAGTTAGTCAAGGCAGATGTCAGCGGATCGAAAACACGGGAACCGACTACCAGAAACATGACAAACGTGAGCAGTGAAAGTTCGCCTCCTATCAACAGGTACGTACCGCAAAGTATCATGAATGTCAATCCAGCACGGATCAATGTGACCGAGAATAAGATAAATGGACCGAGAAGCGCCTCCTGCCGGATACAGGCACGACGGAGATCACTAAAAGCCATTTTCAGGCGTTCGAACTTGCCTCCCAGCAAATTATATGCTTTCATCACCCGTATGCCTTGCAGATATTCTTCCAGACGGTTTCCGGCATTAATCTTGGCTTCAATCTGCCGCACACTCAGCTTACGCTGGGCGATATTGCTAAGCAACAGGACAGCAACCGCAAGCGGTAAAGCTACGAACATGGCCACCGCCATGCGCCAGTCAATCCAAAGCAAGCCAAGGAAGGCAAGAACCGGCATTACCAACGCTCCCAGCAATTGGGGCAAGTGATGGGATATTCCCGTTTCCGCCATAGTAAAGTCAGTGATCAGCATGGAAGAAAGATCCCCCGGATCTCTGCGGGACAGGAATCCCAAGGATAATTTACGCAGATGCTCGGCTAAATTAATACGCCCTTCGGCACTCATCTCATAAGCACCGCGAAAGTTGGCATGATAGGCGGCGCGTTCGGCAAAAGCCATCACCACCATATACACGACCAATATAGAAAAAATCATCCAAAGACGATTCGTATCCAGCGGTGTACCACTACCGTCGAACGTACGAAAAATCACATTAATGGCTTCGATAGAAAGACAGAACGGAACGATATTCACCAGATTGGCAAGCATCGTGTAACCGACAGGTCTACGCAGACGTTCGGTATGTCCTACCGTAATATTCTTGATTGCATTCATTTTGTTTCCTCCTTTTTGGTAGTTAATTGCCAACGGAATGCGCTGGTATAGGCATCCCACATTCTTTTATATACACCATCCGTTTTGCTCAGCACTTCGTGACGTCCGCTTTGTACGAGCTTGCCTTCTTTCAGGACAAGTATCTGCTCGGCTGAAATGATGGACGAAAGTCTGTGAGCAATAATGATGACCGTTTTATTTTTGATAAGTTGCTGAATGGCTTGCTGCATCTTATATTCGTTCTCCGGATCGGCAAAAGCAGTCGCCTCGTCAAGCACCAGAATCGGAGCATTTTTAAGAATGGCTCTTGCCACACAAACCCGTTGGGACTCACCGCCGGACAAATACACTCCTTTGTCACCGATCCGCGTATGATAGCCGTCCGGCAGACTCTCTATAAAATCGTGGCATTGAGCCGCACGGGCAGCTTCGATCACCTGTTCACGGGTAGCAGACGTATTACCGACCCGAATATTCTCATAGAGCGTATCAAAGAAGAGGAAGCTGTCCTGAAAAACAAAGGAAACGAGATTCATCAAATCCTCGGTCGCTATCTCTTTTATATTCATTCCGCCAATGCAGATCTCCCCTTCACTGACATCCCAAAAGCGCGGAATCAGGTTGGCTACCGTAGATTTTCCGGAACCTGACGGACCGACCAGCGCAGTAATCGCTCCCTGTGGCGCAGTAAAAGAGATGTCTTTCAGCGCTTCGGTACGGGTAGTTTCCGCCTTGTTTTCGTAGGCAAACGATACGTGACGAAACTCGATATCATAGGAAGCGGGCAAATGCGAAACCGCAGTTTCGGGAAGTACCTGTTCATCAAATATGCGGTCGATTCGTTTCACTCCCTCATCAATCTCGTTCGTACTTGAACCGAGATACATCAGTTTATAGATAGGAGAAACCACGCCGGGCCCCATAATAATAAAGAAGAGATAAACTGCCGCCAGACCAATATTCTGCGGCTCTCTGCTCAGAAGCAACAGACCTACAGGCAAAATGAAAGTTATCAGCGAATTCAGCAAAACAGTAAAAGCAATCATACCGGGCTGGTAGGTGTCGCAGACTCTTAAAGCATAACTTTTATAGGCCTCTATCTCACTATTAAACTGGCGGAACGAGCGCACACTCTGACCAAATATCTTCACCACGGGCATTCCTCTCACATACTGGACAGCTGAAGCACTCATACGCTCCTGCGTATCATAATAGATTTTCGTAAACTCTTTGGCTTTTTTCCCAAAGAAGTTCATAAACTGCAAACCGATACTACAAACGATGCAGACCACACAAATAGCCGCCATCCACCCGTTCAGGGAGAAGAAGATGATAAACATCAGCACAATGGTTGCCAGCACATTGACCAGATCGGGAATGGTGTGCGCCACAAAATTCTCTATCTTCTCCACATTCTGTTCCATAGTCTTCTTGATCGCTCCGGTGGAAGTACCGTTCAGGTATCCCAGCGAAAGGCGTCCGATATGCCCGGACAGACGAATGCGCAACCCGTAGAGAATACGGAACGCCGCTATATGCGATGCCATCAATGCTCCATACAGCAAAAGCAGTCCTGCCACCAGACCGACAAATGCCACCCATCCCCAGTGTATAAGCACACTGCTATCCAACTCGCTTATCTTGCTGCCATGCAACAAAAGCTCTTTCAGCACTTCATATACCGACCAATAAGGCACCAGCATACACAAGGCACTGACCGCCGAAAGTACCCCGGCAAGCATCAGTAAGCCTTTCTTCTCACCTGCTATCTCAAACAAGCGACTCACACCACTTTTCTTTTTCTGTTTTTCTTTCATACCTTTTCATTTATATATATATCTGATTTTTAAAAAAGAACATTCCTCTGAATCGTTCAAAAAAAAGAAGGAGCTCATACATTCATGAGCTCCTTCCAACCTACCGTTTCAAAGGCTATATATTCTGCTATAAATTTCTGCATTTCTTCTTTCTTCACGTGGTGCAGCACCAGTTCTTCGAGCAAGGCAAACAGCCACACCGTATTGAGATGAATAAAGAAATCGGTGATACCTATATTCAGGTGCGGGTACTTCTGCTTCATCCCCTGAAAAAAGACAAAAATAGTACGTGTCATCGCATCGGTATACTCCGAACGGAAGTTTTCCAGGGATGATCCCTGTGCCTGGAAAAGTAACATACGCAACCGGGCACGGTGTTCAGAAACCAAATCGATATATTCCTGCACGGATTCCTGCTGATAGTCCGAATTCGTAAAAACTTCTATGGACATCTGATTGGCATCATGGCTGTATATCTTGGCATACAAATCATTCAGCACGGGTTTCAGAATCGTGCGGAATATCTCATCCTTATTGGTGAAATAATGGTAGATATTGCTGACTGTAATCCCTGTTCGGGAAGCAATTTCGCGCATGGAAGCATCCTTATATCCTTTTTCGGAGAATACTTCTTCGGCTATGTGGAGGATTTTTTCCTGTATGTCTTCTTTCAAATATTGCATAGTGGCGTTTTATTCACTCTGCAAAGTTGAGAAGAACTTTTGATTTGGGAAATACCCATTTATAGGGATATTTCAACAAGAATTACCTACAGAATAAAAACAGCGGATAAAAGTATCCCTACTTCTACCCGCCTTCTATCAAACCTTATCTATATTAATACCTGATAAAAAATCTTCAGGGGATCTGTTTATTCATATTTCAGCCATTCTTTAGGAAGCACTTCTTTCTCACCCTTTTCATTGACTAATTCCATCTGCAAAACTCCGCCATTGCAATCGAAGTAGCGTACTTCTATCGGGTGCAGTCCGGCCTTCAAGGCCTTCTGTACTATAATCTCTACCGGCGAGTGTGCTCCGTCATTATCTCCCAGTAATTCACCGTCCAGTTTCAGCGTACTGCCGTCGTCCGAAAGAAGGGCAAATGTATAGATGCCATCGGCAGGTATTTCTAGGTAACCCTTGAGTATCAGGCCGATATCTCCTTTCACCTCTTCGGGGATAGAAACAGATTCTACGATATACTCACCATTCACGGGAGCCGCATCGATATCCGCACAAAGATTACCACAGAATTTATGCCATACCGCTTTCAGTCCGGAATTCAAAGAAGCCGGAGCAGCAGTTGCCTCCGCATAAGGAGCTTTGACGTATCGGGTACGTGCTACGTCCGATGGAGTACCGTCGGGACGGAAGGTGCGGAAAGTGAAATCTGTCGTTTCCGTCACTTTCAGATTTCCTTCATAAAGAGTGGATTGCTTAGTCGGCATACTTCCGTCAGTAGTATAACGAACTTCAATGCCCGGCAACGGACAAGTCAGATCAACCGAAGCCTCATCAAGGAAAGCATTCACTTTGTAGAATCCTTCCAGATCGGGTATCCGATAGTTCAATCCAAGGATATCCATCCGCTTGAAATGCGGAACAAGCTGACGATAGAACTCTTTCAGATCCGGTTTCGCCTCCGGCTGCACCCAAGCTATTTCACTCAACGCCACCATACGGGGAAGTATCAGATATTCGATACGCTTCATAGACGGAATCCATTCTGCCCAAAGATTAGCCTGCACGCCCCAAAAACATTCTTTCTGTTCGGGTGACAAGCGATCGTCTGCATACGGATCGTATGCCAATATCTTCTTCACGGAGTTTTTATCCTGCGCATAATCAAAATAGAAATATTCATTCGGGCAGGCAATCACTCTTTGTCCTTGCGAAGTGGCCATAGGCACCGCCTCTTTCGACCAGCTCCTCCACCAGGTAATAGCAGCATCCGAAGTCAGTCCGTCGGCAACAACTTCATCCCAGCCTATCAACTTCTTTCCATTGGCAAGGAAGAATTTCTCCATATCGCGCACGAACCACGCCTGCAAATCTTCTACCGATTTAAGTCCTTCCGTGCGGATTCGCTTCTGGCAACGGGGGCACTTTTTCCAGTTATTTTTCTCAACTTCGTCACCACCCATGTGTACATATTCATAAGGAAAGAGATCGAAAATCTCTTTAAAGACATCCTGGCAGAATTCCAGCGTCGTATCCTTTCCCGGACAAATAGGAGAAGAGAATGTTTCTCCCCAGCCGATCAGTCCGTCACAAGCGAGATCAGGGTATTGGGTAATAGCAGCCAGGAAATGCCCCGGCATATCTATTTCCGGAATTACTGTTACACCTCGTTCTGCCGCATAATCCTGCAGTTCGCGACATTCTTCCTGAGTGTAATAACATCCCGGATAACGGACCATATTCTCGGAAGCCGTGAGTTGCGGATAGGCCTTCACTTCAAACCGCCAGGCCAACTTTTCTGTCAAATGCCAGTGAAACACATTGATTTTAAAACGGGAAAGCAAATCAATCTCTTTTTTCAGTTCTTCTATACTGACAAATGAACGACCCACATCATGCATCAGTCCACGAAGTTTGAAAGCCGGCCAGTCAGTTATAGTAAGCGACTCCAAAGCAGGAGTAGCAGAATCATAACCTTCTGCCATCTGTTGCAGAGTCTGCACGGCACGAATCACTCCCACTTCTG
>QWBY01002429.1_pt1 | contig 10710 bp, 4 predicted proteins | sample 1972471 | NCBI WGS metagenome assembly QWBY01 (sample SAMN09866722, study PRJNA288562) | Human gut metagenome isolate term6_stool, whole genome shotgun sequencing...
ATAAGCGGACCACTAATCACAATTCCTCATATCCGAAGCTTTGAGGGGGAAGTTAGTTTTCATGCGTTTAGTTCAGAACAATGTGACACTACCCTTATCTGTCGAGATGTGACGTTTGAGTTTATGGTTCCGGAAGATTACACGCTGGGGGAATCGATAGAGCTTGACTACTTCGGCATAACTTATGCGCCCCATATGGTTGAAACAGCTCCCCATGAGGTGAGATTGGTGGCATATGACAAAGAAGAGAGGACTTGTCGAGGTTATTTTTCCGCTTCTGTAACGTACGAACAAGAAAATGGAATACTATCGGATACAATTTCTATTACGGATGGTGTATTTAGCGTAATGTTTCCATTTAAAAGATAAGGTTAAAAGAAAAAAGGTTATGAAAAAGTTTTTATTTGCAGTTTGGGCTATCTTTCTTGGAATTGTTACAGGAAACGCTCAAGGGAATAAGGAGTTAACCGGAGAAATTAGGGAAGCAATTGATTATGCATTCGAGAATGTGGATTTGCAGAAGGTACCCACCGGTATCCTCAGTGACTACGGCATAGAAACTATACCACTATCCTATTATTCGGGTAGGAAAGGAATATCCCAAATACTGCCACCAATATTTTTTCTCTCCTTTTACGATGGATTGTACAGCTGCATAGTCAATAAAAGAAAGGTGCACCAATCCATATGGATAGAACAAACACTTTCGCTGATAGGTTAGTAATCATTTATAGTTATATTTGCAAACAGAAGACAAGTATAATTTAGTGGAAGGGATATTACTATGAAGTTAAAACGCGTTTTATATTGCACACTGTCACTCGTTGTAGTGCTGTGCTTCCTACCCGGATGCGAACTGATCCGGAAGGAACCAAAGAAACCCAAGAAACCAAAGAAGGAGTGGCCCTGCGATGTAGTTCCCCAAGAGCCTCCTACGGAGTACGGCAACTTTATCGCGTTTAAGCTCAACGGCATACCATTTGCTTATGCTCATTGTAGGAAAGGGCATTGGGTTGGAGGAGTGCCATCATACAGTTACGATATTAGGCATAACGATGGTAAGTACGACTTCTTTTTTATGGAGAATAGGCCTCTGTGCAATGGTTATTCAACCTCCGTAACATGTTCGTTTACAATACCGGATGATTATAAGTTCAATTGTCCTTTACAATTAAGTAGGTTTATTTGCATCGTGTTTACTTCTTTGGATGAACCGGCAATTAAGTGGGGATACTACAGATTGATCCCGGATCAACCCAATGAAATAAGATTAATAAGTTATGATAAATGTAGCGGAGTGTGTAGGGGGTATTTCAACGCTTATTTGGCTTCAGAAAAAATGATCCCTGATCCAAATGATCCCGAGAAAACAATTTATGTTCCGGACGATACAATTCGTCTTACCAATGGTGTCATCAGCATAATGAATCCGGCAAATATTTCTTCGTGTAAAGAATAAAATAATAGGAGTATGAAAAAGACATCTTTTTTACTACTGATCGCGCTGTTCCCATTCTTCTGTCTTACGACATATGGGCAAAATGAAGCGCTTACAGAAGACATACGTACTGCCATCAATAAGGTATTTGAGCACACCGATCTATCAAAGGTACCCACCGGTATTTTGGTGGATTACGGAATAGAAACTATTCCTTTGGCTACGTACAACGGAGCTAAAGACAATAAAGCGGTAATGATACCGGGTAATTTCCCCTCTTTCTATAAAGGGTTGTACAGCTGCATAGTCAATGAAAGGAAGGCAAAGTTGCTTTCTTTGGACGAGTTCGTGAGTAGACGACAGATGTGTTTATATAGGGTTCCTCGAGCAGACGAAATACCGATGTGTCTACTCCTCACCCCTTATAACCGCTTGGATAGTTTAGCCATTGAGCGCGGAACAATGAGCGTTAAGGAGGGACAGTTGTATGATGTTCCCGGAAAACCGTCCCCATATCTTACGGAGCAATGCGTAGTGGTAGCCCCACTGCGACATGCCGTTATAGGCAAGCGGGCTAAGCTTTTGTTTCCCGCCGAACTTCGGATTAATAATATGTATGCTCCGATAGCGGAAATTACCGTGTCGTGTGCCGGACAAGAACCACAGGTTTGGACACCTGAAAGCAGCCGTACATTAACCTATTCGTTTGACTCATACGGAATCAAAGAGTTTACGTTTACAATAACGCTTCGCAATAATATTTCCTATTACGCTTGGGCTATAATTGAATTCAAAGATCCGAATGTACTGGCAGAGATACGATGGCACAGGCGACAGCACGAAAACGAACTAAGAGTGGCGAATGAGAATTTATGGGGTGAAGTGGATACAATAACGATAGCTCCGAACGGACACCACTCCGGTGGTAATTTGCTGATAAGTTATGATCCTAAGCGAGCATCGGACAGAAGAATACTTAAGCCGCTTATCATAGCCGAAGGTTTTGATGTAGCGTCAGCCTTTCATTCTGATATTATCAGATCCTCTTTAAATTTTACCCTACAAAGTTTAATTGGGGAAAAAGAAAATGTTAATGGTGTTTGGTCTAATATACGTAATTTGGGTTACGATATAATCTTTTTGGATTACAACAACGGAATGGACGACATCAGGCGCAATGCAGCTCTCTTGGAAGAAGTTATACGTTATGTAAACAGGGAAAAGGAGAAGAATAGTCGCTACTACAAACAGGCACGCAAGGAACCGAATGTGGTCATGGGGCTAAGTATGGGCGGATTGGTGGCTGCGTATGGGTTGCGCAGTATGGAGCTGAAGGGAGAGGAACACGAAACGAGTAAATTCATTTCGTACGACAGCCCTCACTACGGAGCCACCATCCCGGTAAGTGCCATCCTTGCGGCACGGCACTTTCTCGGCAACAAATATACCCGTGCATTAGTAGATTTGGTATTGGCTAATTTCCCGTTACCCGGATACGATGAATTATCCATACCGGAGAAGAACGATTACAAAGTGAGCATAGAGGAAATAGAGGCCATTGTCAATTCGCCGGCAGCAAAACAGATGCTAAAAGCGAATTGCGACTTTGTAGGGGGAAAACTCCTTGCCGAGGAAAATGCCTCAAGGGTATTCAATGGAAACTTAAGATTTACCCTCAAAGAACCATTCTACAATACTGATTTCGATAGTTTCTTTCAAGAATACCACGATAGAGGATTGCCTCGTAAGTGCTATAATATAGCATTTTCAAACGGAACTCCCGGTCTAAATGGGAATCCGTTACCGTACAGGCTTGCTCATGGCAATTTCAATTTAAATTATTGGGTGTTTCACCCAGCTGTAGATTGGGGCTTCGTGGGTAATATATTCCACGAAATGTTTGGAGCATTGCTTATACCGTCACTTATCCCCGGAATTGCAAACCTCCAATTTAAAACGGAACTAAATAAAAGAACCACAAACAAAAAGGACTTAACCTATCTATGTGAATTATCCTATCAAAAAAGCATCATTATACCCTTGGTAAAAGTTCCCCTTGCTCAATTACGGGTAAGCGTTCCTTATGAACATCCGAGATATTTTGACGAAGAAGCCTCCGGAGGATGTTATTCCCGACTGAATCAGAGTGAATCTGAGAGTATGAATTACGGGGGTGGTTTTATATGGCCTCCTGTTGTTGGGGGAAAGTTTTGGGAAACTCTTGCGGGTCTTTTTTTAAGAGCAAATTGCGCTTTTGACTTTGGAACGGATATTACCCGCTTCTGCTTTGTCAGTAGGAACAGTGCTTTAGGAGTACCACCGGGTATTGGTGTGGAAGAATCAGATTTTTACCGTACTTATGCGGTGCGTAAGGATAAGTCCGAGGAGCATATTGTTATTGATTATCATGCCGATACGCTCCTTTACGAGCTTCGCAATGTTCCACAGATTGATTTTAAACCTATTATCAAAGGCCCGGTAAACGTTACCGGAGAGCAAGCAACCTATCGCGTTGCCAACCATGCCGAGGGAATGAATTACCGGTGGATAACCTGCTTCGAAAATTTCTATTTCCACGACTCCGAGCGATCCAGTTTGGATTATCTACGTCAGACCGGTACAGAGCCTACGTTCACGGTTCATTTTGGCAAACGTAAATCGGATCGCGCAATGATCCGCCTTGCCTACGAAAAGCCTGATCTTACGCGGGATACCGTATCGTATCCTATTCTGATCGGATTGCCCAATGCGCAATACCTCACGGCAACACAGCTTCAGGGTGAATTTGTTAGATTGGAACAAAAGCCCGAAAGCAGCCAAACGGTACTACTCCCCACAGTACAGCTCACGTGGAAGGGACATGGCAATATAACCGGTATAGAATGTAAAGCACGATTCGCAAACGGAAGCGGGGAGGAGGTGCCGCTGAAGGACGTTTCGATATGGGACATTCGGGATTGGTACACCTTCTCGGGATATGCCACTTCCGGCGGAGACAATAACGAACTGCTACTCTACAAGGAAAATTTGTCACCGCAATCGGGTGATGTGCGCATTGGTTTTACCCCAACACCGGATGGCGATCATCTGAATTTCGCCTCTAATGGAGCTGATACGGATCTGGATTGGGGCGGAGGCGATGGTATCAATCCTCCATATGTACCGGAAGATTTGGCTGAGATAACTTATCACCGTAAATGTACCTGTGCCCCACTGCTAAATCAAGAGCAAGATGCGGTTTCTTTCTACTTGGCACCGTTATTACGGAACGATCTTAACGCACGTAGTGTAAATCTCTCTTTTCGGGTACGCAACGCAGCAGGTTATTCCGATTGGACTCCCGAGTTAACCTATCGCATAGAAGGTCCCTTTGACTGGCATGTAGTTCCCACACGAGTAACCGATTCAGATGCACGCATCGTACTGAACGGGGATCAATGTAAGGATAGTGAAGGGAATCCGATACGTCTTTTAGTCCGAATCTACAACCGAAATTGGCAAGAGATGTTGTGGAGAACTATTTCGGCAGGAGAAGGCATCGGAATTGACCTATTGTCCCCCGGTACCTATATCGTAACGGTACAACGCTATCTAAAGGATGGATCACTTTCGTTTTCTCCCAGTGCCGGACAGGTAGTGATCAAAGAATAGGATCTTCCCACGGAAGGCGTTGTGCTGTGGTATTAATATGTCTCCAATTGTTGTTTCATAACGACATCAGCTTCCTTTCCCTTTGCGAAAGAGGAAAGGAAGCTTGTCAAGCCATAGTGTATTATGGTGTACTTTTCAATACACTTTAATACGTTACGATACACTTCGATACGTTACGATACACTTTAATACACTTCGATACAGTTTGATACACTTCGATACGTTACGATACGTTACGATACACTTTAATACGTTTCGATACACTTTAATACACTTGGGGGGTGCGCCGTGTTGTACCTTTGCATCGTTCCTCAGGGAATAGGCGGTAGCCGCGCGGAGCAAGCGAGCTCCGGCAGCGTGTTATCGCCCCGGAGCAAAAGCACCGACGAGCATTACTTCCGGCTGATCCTTAGCATCAGCGGAGCGACCTCCACGGATGGTTAGCACCGGTTGGATATTAGCATCAGCGGATAACCTCCACGAATGCTTAGACCGGTTGATCATTAGCATCTACAGGTAGTTAGCATCTGTGGATGGAATGAAGTAGCGAATGGATAGCTCCGGCAGTGCCGATACCCTTCCCCGAGGGACAGCGTTCTTTGACATATTGTAATAGCACCAGCGCGAGGGGATTCCAACGGCTGTCGGCTGCAACGACAGGTTCCGGAGCTTCTATTGCCTTTGCGATAATCAAAGGTTTTCGGAATTGATCAGAGCCAATCAGAATCAATCGGATAAGATCTAATAAACTCCGGTAAACTCTGATTAGTTCAGATAAGTTCGGATAAAGCAGCAATGGGGCGCATCAGCGTTGCCGGGTGCAGCAGCTTAGTTCGGACTATCGGAATTAATCGAAACTAATCGGACCCAATCGTATTAATTATGAAAACTCTGATTAGTTCAGATAAACTCCGATAAACTCTGATTAGTTCGGATCAGCTCAGAGGGATCGCCTCTGCGGAGGATTGCGCCAGCAACGTGGGATAGCAGCACGCTTAACGGTGGCAGTGGTCAGTAACGCCCATCGATGTTGTTTCACACATCAATGGGAAGTAAACATTGATGGTAGGTAATATGGCTATTGTGCCTAACGCGTTGTGCTTGTAAAGAGCCGGCCTTTGTGCGGTGAGCGATAGTTTATAGTGCCGCAACAAAGCCTTGGTGCCGGTAGGATAAGAAAAAGGGGCACCCTTATAGGATGCCCCCTTTATAAGCTATAAGTATTTCTGTTTACTTATGGGTGAAATGCAGTAGCATAGATCCGTAAGGAACAGCTTACTTCCAGTTACGATATTCGCGCAAGTTGGCGTTATTTTCCAAGTCACGTGTGGGGAATTCCCAGATGTACATCGGGTTATCCAAAGGCACGGTGAGGTATTTGTCGTCCAACTGAACGGTAGCATCGATACCGAAAGGTTCGGCAACGGCTTCAACGCTCTGCTGTGATTCGCCTCGCTTTACGGGCACGCGCCAGCGTACCAAGTCGTTAAAGTGGAAGCCTTCACCAACGAGTTCGCGCACACGTTCTTCACGAACGAACTTGCGAACATCGTCTCTGCTCTGCAGCGCATCGCTATCGAAGGATGCACCACGTGCTAAGCGAAGCTGCTTGATGGCATCAATAGCTTCGGCAATGTTGCCTTCTTCCGTAGCTGCTTCGGCAGCAATTAGGTATGCTTCACCGGCATTAAAGAGGTGAACACCGAGTTTGAATTCGGGCTTTTTGGGGTCCTTATCCAAAGAGGGGTTACCCTTAAACTTGGTAAGCGTGTAGAAAGGTATACCGGTTCCTTCGTAGTAGAAGTCTTCCTTACCGATGTAAGCCGCCTTACGCGGATCCATCGGTTCGTAGAGGTCAATTACCCATTGTTCGAGGATAAGAGCGGGCGTACGAAACACGGTTTGTTCCATCGTTACATCGTTGGGATCATTGTCGTTTACGTAGACCATCTGCAGCGATCCTGCGTAGATCCGGCTCGCGAAAGCACCAAACTGTGAGGTAGTTTTCAGGCGAACCAATATTTCAGGGCTGTTTTCGGTACGCCAAAGCTTTTCAACTTCGGCAATCTTATCACCGGTACCCATTGAGGATATATCCTTGAGGGGATAAGCGTCCATCACTTCCTTAGCGGCAGCGTATGCCCCTGCCCAATCTTGCTTGGTGAGGCATGCACGAGCCTTGACGGCAAACGCGTAGTCGCGCGTAAGGTAGATGGCGGGAGTTACCTCCTTGTTAGCATCCGGCTTAAGCGTTGCGATGGCTTCGTCCAAGTCCTTAAGGATTTGGTCGTACACAGCCTTACGAGAAGCCTTTTTGGCCTGTGCGTTTTCGAGCGGTTTGTACTCGGTTTGCATCAGAATGCCACTATAGGGCTCGTCGTCGGTTTTGCCATCCCAGGGCTTTGAGAAGCGCTGGATCAGACGCCAGTGAGCCAAAGCGCGAATTATCTTCATTTCAGCAACGTACTGATCGAGCAGTGCACGATCGTCGTCGGTCTTAATTAGGGTATTGTTCGCCTTAAGTTCTTCGGCACGCATCATAAAGTAGTTAGCCTGCATCAACACCGAATAGAAATTGGCGTAGTAGGAGAGGATAACATCGTGATCCTGAACGGACTGGCGTTGCCAGCGATAAAGGCCATAAAGGCTATTATTATCCAGGAAGGTAAGGTGGTACAAGTCGCCTTGTATTTCAATACCGTCCAAATTGTTGGGTGATTCCACTTCACGCAGCAATGCGTATACAGCATCGCGGTTCATCTGAGCCTCCTTGAGGTTTTCGAACGGCTTTTGCTTGGGAGTCACCTCCGGTTCGCGCGTTACGTTACAGCTTACGGAACCCATAAGCAACAACAAGAGCGCGGAGAAAATATAAACTATCTTTTTCATTGTCTTCATTTATCACTTAAGGAGTTAGAACTGCAATTGAAGACCGCCCACGAATTGACGTGTTGAGGGGAACTTATTCATAGTAAATCCACCTGCACTCACTTCGGGGTCAAATCCGTTAAAGCTCTTGTGCGTAACCGTGAATAGGTTACGTGCGGAGAAGTAAACGCGCACACCGTGAATTACCTTCGTATTCTTGAAGAGCGAGTTGGGGAGCATATAGCTGAGCTGCAAGTTCTTCATACGGAGGAAAGAGGCGTTTTCGAGCAAACGGTCGTCGAAGTTGAAGGTTTCCCCAAACTTAGGTATTTCCTTGTTGTAGGGGTTTTCGGGCGTCCATTCGTCCAAAAGCTTTTTACTACGGTTGATCATCTTCATACCGTTTACGTTGTTTTCAAGGAAGTAGCGGTCGTTGTTCATCGAGTAGGCTCCTACCATATAGGAGAAGTCTGCGGTGAGTGAGAGCTGCTTTCTCCAAGTAACGCCAAGAGAGAAACCACCACTAATGGGAGGAGTTACCTTAGCGTATTCAATGCGCTGACGAAGTTCTTCGCTGTATTCTTCGGTCTTAGTGCCATCCTTTTTGTACCACATCTGCTTACCATTTGCAGGATTGATTCCGGCAAAGCGAGCCTGGTAGAAAACGATCGGTTTTCCAACATCGTAGTGGGAGAGGTCACCAATACGATAACCATTCTTGTTGGTTTCTTCGCTAAAGAGCTTATCTACGCGTTCCGCATTGTAGTTAAAGGTGGTGGAGAAGAAAGCTTCCCAATCCTTTACATCGAGGAACTTGTAGTCAATATCAAGGTCAATACCTTGGTTGGTCATAGCACCTACGTTAGCCCAACGGGAGCTGTATCCGGTTGCGTAAGGCAGGGGTACGTTCATCAACATGTTAGAAGTTTTACGGGTGTAGTAGCTAACCCCTACGGAGAGGCGGTCTTCCCACATACCATAATCAATACCTACACTTAGCATACCCTGGCTTTCCCAAGTAAGGTCTTCGTTACCGATGGAGGTAACCCCAAAGGCGAGTTCGTTGGTATAGTTGATAATACCGGTCATAGCTTCAGAGGCATAGAGAGGTATGGAGGAGTTACCCTGCGTACCATAGTTAGCCTTGAAGCGGAAAGTGCTCATCCACTTCAGATCCTTAAAGTGTGTGCGATAGATATCGTACATGCCGCCCACGGAGAAGAAGGTAGCACCCTGATGGTTTTTACCAAAACGGCTACTACGGTCGTGACGGAGTGTTACGTCAAATGCCATCCAATCCTTGAAGGTGTAGTTTACACGTCCGAAGAAGGAGAGGAATGCATAAGAATAGCTGCTCTGCGAAGGAAGCAGCAAATAGTCGCCACGTTGACCATGGCTAAGGTACATAAAGTCACGGCTCAGCAAGCCACGAGCTGCTGCAGCGAAAGATTCACCATGAGCATCTACAAACTCGTGACCGAGTAGGAAGGTGAAGTTGTTGATATCGTCAGCACGCCACTTGTATTCAGCGGTGTTTGTCCAAGTAGCTACGTAACCTTGGTCAAAACCTTGACGATTGCTTCCCAATCCGTTTGCATGGGGATAATCCGGAGTAATGAGGTAGTTGCTACGTCCCATGGACCAGTCAATACCATACTGCGTTTTAAGAGTCAATCCATCAATAGGAGTGAATTGAGCATATCCGCTACCATTCAAACGAGTTGTGTTGGATTCGTCCGTAATAAAGGTGCGGGTATAGTTAGGCATGTACATAATAGCGCCGTCAAATACAGGCATCTGCTTGTGTACACGAATGTAGTTAGCATAGCCGTGGAAGCCACCACCGATAGAATCCTGTCGGCCGCTACCGGTCCAGTACGGGCTGTAGTATTTAGGCATTACCAAAGCACCGAACGTACCACCATCCAAGTAAGCGGATCCGAATCCACCGGCAGACTGCTGCTTCATGGTACCACCGGATACATTGACACCAATGCGGAGCCAATCCTTAACGCGCGCATCTACATTTGTTCTGAGGTTGATCTTACGATAGTGTGAGGGGTCAACCGAAATACCGTCCTGGCTGAAATAGCCACCGGATACGTAATAGGTAATGTTTTCGCTACCACCGGATACGGAAAGGTCGGCTTGCAGTAAGGGAGCGGAATTGCCCATATATACATCAAGCCAATCGTAGTCCTTGCTTACGATAGCATATTTATTGTCTTTATCGAATACACCGCGGAAGTTGGTCGGGCCAAATCCCTTTACAAAAGTACCCACCTTACCCGGTTTAGTGTGACGCAACTGGTAGTCGAACAATTCCTGTCCGCTCATCAGCTGATTCATCGGCTTACGCGAAATAAGCTGTGATACACCATACATCACGGAAGCGGCAACAACGCCGTCCTGATTACGTTTACCCTTTTTGGTAGTAATTACGATAACACCGTTAGCTGCACGAGCCCCATAAATAGAGGTTGAAGAAGCGTCCTTCAACACGGTGAAACTTTCAAAGTCGTTCGGGTTCATCGCCATTACGATATCGGCAGAGGTCTGCACACCGTCCACAATGTAGAGGGGCGCACCACCGGCACCGAGAGAGGCTTTACCGTGTATCTTAACTTCGGCAACTGCATTGGGGTCACCACTGGCGGTTGAAACCTGCATACCGCTGACCTGCCCCTGGAGCGCGTCCATTACGTTAGCTACCGGTTTGTTTTCAAGTTTTTCGCTGGAGACACGTGCTACCG
>QWBY01003383.1_pt1 | contig 10701 bp, 7 predicted proteins | sample 1972471 | NCBI WGS metagenome assembly QWBY01 (sample SAMN09866722, study PRJNA288562) | Human gut metagenome isolate term6_stool, whole genome shotgun sequencing...
CCGGGGTGGCTGGTGGAAATGGAGTGTATGGCGGTGAAGAAAATCTCTGATTAAAAATATTATCTTTGGTTAATTGAATATTAGGCTGACAGTTGGTAAACGCCTACCTTTGTTGAAATTCTAATGTATAAGGATGAAAACACGTATCTTGTTTTTCTGTATCAGTTGTCTTCTTTGGGCAAGTTGTGAAAATTCCAGACAGAATTATGTGATTGAAGGAACGTTGCCGTCGGTGAAATACGACGGGGAATGGATATACCTCGTGCCGATGGAGAATGCGCCGGGGCGGGTGGATTCTGTAAAGATAACCAATGCCTCTTTTTCTTTTTCCGGACAAGGGGAGGAGATGAGGGTGTTGCGTCTGCGCCATCTGCTGCGTATCTACATCCAGGAACTGCTGGTGGTGACGGAGCCGGGAACTATACATGTGAAGGCCGACTCTGTCGGCTCGGTAACGGGCACTCCACAAAATGATGCCCTTCAGAAATGGAAAGAGGGGAGGGAAAAGATGCAAGAGGCTTACCATTTCATCCGGACGGGACTACGGAATGCCACCGGAAAAGATTCACTGCATCTGACACAGATACGTGACAGTCTGAGGATGCAGGAGCAGGAAACGAACTTTCTTTTCCTGAAAGAGCAGGGAAACAATACGTTGGGAACATTCATGCGGAAGATGGTGCGTGGCTCCTTGACGGAAGAACAACAAAAACTGTTGGATGAAAGCTTGCAGAAGGAAATACATTGAATGGGGAGCGGCAGGAATCGGCGCTTTGGCGTTGTTCCTTTTTTTCTTCCGGATATTGCCCTATCATCTGTTCCATCGGGAGCAGACACAGCTCTTTTTGCTTGCCACCGAACCATTGGCCGGGTATCTGCGGCATCCGGCGGCTCTGGCACGTCTGTCAGGAGATTTCCTCACTCAATTCTTTTATTACGAAGGGGGTGGTCCGGCCATAATGGCTGTCGTGCTGTTGCTTTGGGGAGTGGTGGTGTTTCGTTTGTTGGTTCCGTACATGGGACGTTGGGCGTGGGTTCCTACGGTGTTGGCGGTGGCTTGGGAGGCAGGAAGGCAATGCGGATTGAGTTATCCGCTTTCCGGCACAATCGCTTTAACCGGTATCGGAGGTGTTTTGTTGTTGTGTCGTAGCTGCATGCGACGTTCGTGGAAGTCGGGCTTACCGGTAAGCATATTGGCGGTATTGTCCGGCTATTGGCTGTTTGGCTGTGGCGATTGGTCGTCACGATGGTACAATATGCCCGATTTAGGGCGAGAATATCTTTTGGCGTTGGATTCGGAAATGTATTTCGGCCGTTCGGAAAAAGTACGGAAACTGTTGGCGGAGGGTGAATACCGCTCTCCGTTCACTGCCTATTATTATAATTTGCTGAATGCACAGCAGGACCGACTTCCCGACCGGCTGATGGATGGTTATCAACCGGCTTCGCAAGGGCTGTTTCTGCCCGTGGCTCCCCATTCTACCTACCTCACTATTTATGCAGCCAATGAAGTCTGGTTTGCGTTGGGAGATATGACGATGGCTGAACATGCTGCCATTCTGGGAATGATTTTTTCTCCGTATCATACCGGAGCAAGAGCTGTCAAGCGTTTGGCGGAAATCAACCTGGTGAACGGTGATGAGGCGGCGGCTATGAAATATCTTCGTCTCCTGCAAAAGACAATGTGTTACCGTGATTGGGCAGAACGGCGTATTCCCGGAAAACAGACGGCCGAAGTCTGCCAATGGCTGGAACGGAAGCGGTTGTTGTTGCCTGCAACGGATACTTTGCGCTCTTCTGCCGACATTCCGCTTTCACTTCGTCATCTGTTGCGTAACAATCCTGATAATACGTTGGCATGCGATTACCTTCTCTGCTTTGATTTGCTGAATAAGGATATTGGGGCTTTCGCCGGAGATTATCGGGAGTTTGCTGCAAAGAAGTTTCCTTCCAGATTGTATGCCGAAGGTTTACTTATCTATCTTGCCGGGAAAAAGGCTTCGTTGGATGAAGTGGAAAAATGGAATATACCGCCTCAAGTATTGGATGAATTTTGTGGGGCTGTTACTGTGCTACTGCCTATATGCTTGCAGTCCCCGTCCGGAGTCTGTACAGCCTGCAGACCGGTTATTGGTGCTCTATCCGGAATATCAGGATGTAACCATTCCCTACAATGTGGCTCCTTTGAATTTCCTTGTGCGGAATGAAGGGGTGGATGCGGTGTGCGTGAGTGTAAAGGGAGCATCGGACAGCTTGGAGATAAATGCGCGCGGGAACAAGGCGATATTCCCCTTGAAAGCTTGGCGTGCATTGCTGGAAGCGGAGAAGGAACATACTTTGGAAGTAGTTGTTACTGCCCGTACCGACGGCCGCTGGCTGCGCTATCCTTCCTTTGCATGGCAGGTAGTGGCGGACAAGCTTGACGCCTATGTCAGTTACCGTCTGATAGAGCCCGGTTATGAGGTATGGAATGCCTTGCAGATACGTGAACGTTGTATTGAGAATTTCGAAGAGCGTATTTTGGCGGATAACAGTCAGACAGACGGCAAGTGCATGAACTGTCATGTGCACGGAGGAAATAGTGGCAACCTTTCGATGTTCCATCTTCGGGGTGAGGGAGGGGGGACTGTCCTGAACCGTGACGGCAAGCTCCGTAAGCTTGCCTTGAAGAATGAACAGATGATATCTGCGGCTGTCTACGGGGATTTCCATCCTGACGGGCGGTATGGTGTGTTCTCGTCTAATGTGATTATTCCCATGTTCCATACGGAAAGTAACCGCCGTCTGGAAGTTTACGATACCGTCTCCGATTTGGCTGTCGCCGATTTTGACGGAAACCGGATGATTCTATCTCCGCTTACGGCGGATTCCACCGTATTGGAAACTTTTCCCACATTCTCTGCCGATGGGAAATGGATATATTACTGCTCAGCTCCGACTGTGCCATTGCCGGACAGCGTACAGCAATTACGCTATTCGCTTTGCCGCATTGCGTTCGATGCCAATCACGGCGCATGGGGTGACCGCGTGGATACCCTTTGGAATGCCCGGCTGGAGAAAGGCTCCGTGTGTCATCCGAAAGCCTCACCGGACGGACGCTACCTGCTTTATACCGTTGCTGATTATGGAACATTCCCCATTTGGCACCGGGAGACGGAATTGCAGCTGATGGATTTGCAGACGGGCGCCATCGACTCCCTGCCAATGGTCAACTCCAGCCGTTCGGACACTTATCACAGTTGGTCGTCAGGCAGCCGTTGGTTTGCCTTTGCCAGCAAGCGGGGTGACGGGCAGTACGGGCGGGTTTATTTTGCCTATCTGGATGCTGAAGGGAAGGCGCATAAGCCTTTTGTGCTACCCCAGTCGGACCCTGAAAAAGACGATTTGACATTGAAATCCTACAATATTCCCGATTTGTCGGCTACTCCCGTTCCTTTTGATGCTTCTTCCATCAAGCGGATAAACCGGCAACTGAAGGCTGAGGAATTCAAATGACAAGACATACAGAGAGTACCAAATTGTAAATAATAAATTGTAAATAGTAAATGTTCTTATTTCTGAAAAAGACTTGGAAGATAGGGTTGTCGATACTTTTTGGCGTAGCGGTGCTTCTCTTTTGGGGAAGCGTATATCCGGCCCATATTTCCTATCAGGAGCAGTTCCAGCTTTTCTTGTTCGATGCCGACTACTGGTGGGAACGGATAGTGGTTCCCGGTGGGTTGGCCGATTATATCGCTGAGTATCTGACGCAGTTCTATTATCACGTGTGGGCGGGAGCTTGTATTCTGGCTTTTTTGTACGTGTTGTTGCAACGGTTGGTTTGGAAACTGGCGAAGGAGCAGGGTGCGGCTGATGTGTATTATCCGCTGAGTTTTCTGCCCATCATTGTCTTGTGGCATTTCATGGGTGATGAAAATGCGATGCTGTCATTGGTGGTGGCTCTGCTGTTAGCATTGTCTGCATCCTGCTGGTATGCGGATTTGAAAGGGAAGTGGCAGCGTGTGGCATACATTCTGATAGTCCTTCCGCTGCTTTACTGGACAGCGGGTGCGGCACACTTCATCTTTATGGGCTGGGTGATTGTACGCGAGTTCCGGTTGAATCTTAAAGGTAAGAATTTCTGGGGTGGTGTCGGAGTGTTCTGGGGTGTAGGATTGTGGGGTATCGGTTGTCCGCTATTGGCAAGCATGTGGGTACAATTCCCCATTTACCGTCTGATGGGTGGTATAGGATATTACCGTTTCCCGGCAGTGATTCCCTGGATAGAGATAGGGCTTGCCGTATTACTGGTTGTTCTCCCCTTCCTGCTGTCCGCTTTGCCCGCTTTGAAGAAGAAGCCGGTATTTTATGGAGTTCTGCAAGTGGTGGCGGTAACATTGTTCGGCTATTACTACGTGGCGGCCGGTTGCGATATGGATAAAGAGGAAGCGATGGAGTATGACCAGCTGGTACGTAATAAACAATGGCAGGAGATTATAGAAAAGGCAGAAGAGAAGTCACCGGTTTCACCTTTCGGCGTGACCTGCCTGAATCTTGCTTTGGGAAAGACGGGACAGATGGGCGACCGTATGTTCGAGTTTTACCAGAACGGGACGGAAGGGCTGCTGCCGGAGTTTCAGCGTGATTTTACTTCTCCGTTGCCCACCAGTGAGGCATACTATCATTTGGGTATGGTCAATACGGCACAGCGTTTCACTTTTGAGGCGATGGAGGCCATACCTAACTTCAACAAGAGTGGCCGTTGCTTCAAGCGTCTGGCAGAGACGAACCTGATAAACGGGCAATACGAAGTGGCAGCCAAGTACCTGCGTTTGTTGAGGAAGACAATCTTCTACAGGGATTGGGCAGAGGATGCCATGACCTATCTGTATAATGAGGAAAAAATCAATGCCCACAAGGAGTGGGGTTGGTTAAGGCAGATACGCTATACGGAAGACTTCTTGTTCAGCAGCCAGGAAACGGACATCATGCTGGGGCTGCTTTACCAGCACAACCACCGGAACCGGATGGCATTTGAGTATATGCTGGCCTATGTCCTGCAGCAACGTGATTTGGAACGTTTCATGAAGTACTATCCGCTGGGTAAGCATGCCGGCTACGACCATATTCCCCGCAGCTATCAAGAGGCGTTGATATATGTATGGACACAGACGCACAAGAACTTCCAGGGTATGCCGTGGAGCATTTCGCCCCAAGTGGTGCGGGATGTAACGGAATTTGCGCGGATATATACCTCGCAGCAGAATGCCCGGCAGATGTTGGAGGCGCGTTTCGGCAGTACATACTGGAATTATTTGCTACTAAGAAAGTAAAATGAAAAAGATGAAGAATATAGCTGTTTGCATAATGGCTGCATGGTGGTTTGCCGCTTGCGGCAATCCGGTGACTTCCCCGGAAAGGGTGGATGAATGGCCGGATATCTATCCCGACTATATCGGTGTGACTATTCCTGCAACCATTGCTCCTATGAATTTCAATTGTATTGGTGGAGCGTACGAACGTGTGGATGTGACCGTGACCGGAGGAAAGTCCGGAGAGATGCACGTAAATGATAAAATAGTATCATTTCCGCAAGATGCATGGCAAGAGCTTTTGGAGGAGAACAAGGGTGATAGCCTTCTGTTTACGGTATGTATCCGGAAAGACGGCGAGTGGAAACAGTACCGCTCTTTTCCCATGTATGTCAGTCCGTATCCTATAGATTATGGGGTGGTATACCGCAAGCTGGCTCCCGGATATGAAGTTTATAGCAAGATGGGCATTTATGAGCGTGACCTTGCTTCGTTCGAGGAGCGTCCCTTGCTGGAGAATACCATGGTGCCGGGCATGTGCCTGAATTGTCATGCTTTCAACAAAACAAATCCGGACCATCTGAGCCTGCATATCCGTGGAAAGAACGGAGGGACCTTGATGCAGATAGACGGGAAGCGCGAAATGCTGGATACGAAAACGGATTCCACTCTCTCTGCGGGGGTGTACCCTTATTGGCATCCAAACGGCAAATATATTGCCTATTCTGTCAACAATACGCGCCAGTCTTTCCATGCGGTGAAGGATGAGCGTGTGGAAGTGCTCGACTTGGAATCGGATGTACTGGTCTATCATCCCGAGACACATGAATTACTGCTCTCTCCCTTGCTTCAGAAGAAGGAAGTCTTCGAAACCTTTCCAGTATTTTCACCGGACGGACGCAAACTGTATTTCTGTACTGCGGAGGCCAAGCCGATACCGGCGGAATATAAGGAAATACGTTATAGCTTGTGTAGTATAGATTTCAATCCGGAAGACGGGACATTTGGCGAAAAGATAGATACGCTGGTCAATGCGGCAGCTATGAAGAAAAGCATCTCCTTCCCGAGGCCCTCGTACGATGGCGAGTATATCATGTTTACTTTGTCGGATTACGGGAATTTCTCAATTTGGCATAAAGAAGCCGATTTATGGCTGTTGGATTTGAAGGATGGCGGTATGCGTCCCATAAAGGAGGTGAACAGCGATGATACGGAAAGTTTCCATAACTGGAGCAGTAACTCCCGATGGTTTGTGTTCAGTAGCCGCAGGGGAGATGGGCTTTATACCCGTCTGTATCTGGCAAGTATGGATGAGAATGGGGTGGTGGGCAAGCCTTTCCTGCTTCCTCAGGAAAATCCTTGGGAGTATTACGACCGTCTGGTCTACTCGTACAATGTTCCCGATTTTACAAGCGAACCGGTGAAGCTGGAACGCCGGAAAGTGGAACGGGGAATTGTCTCGCGGAAGCGCGTTCCGGTGAAAGTTAGATGATACGTTTTTTATATTCTGCTTTTTAATACAGTAAAGGGATAAAATTGTATCATTTTCTCTTGGTGCAATCCGCTATCTTTGTGCCAGGAATTAGTGTTACCAATAACAATACCAGATTGAAAAACATGGATATGAGAAAAGTAAAATTTGCTATGATGATTCTGGCGGCAAGTCTGTTGACCGCCTGCGGTTCTTCCAAGAAAGAACAGAGTGTGAATGAAGAGACGGCTGCTGCGCGTACGCAGGAAACGGAGAACTTACTGGCTAACTTGAAAAAAATCCCTTCCAAAGGTATCATGCTCGGCCATCATGACGATACGGTATATGGTATCGGCTGGGAAGGTGAGGAAGGCCGTTCGGATGTGAAAAGCGTGTGTGGCGACTATCCGGCTGTTATCAGCTTTGATTTGGGAGAGCTGGAACTTGGGAATGCCGCCAATCTGGATAAGGTTCCCTTCGATAAAATCAGGAAAGAGATAATCAATCAGTATCAGCGGGGCGGCATGGTTTCGCTCAGTTGGCATGCGCGCAATCCCAAGACGGGCGGTGATGCCTGGGATGTATCGGATACGACGGTGGTGAAGTCCATCTTGCCTGGTGGCGAGAATCACCAGAAATTTGCCGGCTGGTTGGGAGGAGTGGCCGATTTCCTTCATTCGTTGAAGACGGCGGACGGCGTGAAGATACCCGTACTTTTCCGTCCCTGGCACGAACACAGCGGCAGCTGGTTCTGGTGGGGCGAAAAACTGTGTACCCCTGAAGAGTATAAGGCATTGTGGCACATGACAGTGGATACTCTGCAGGCCAAAGGAGTGGACAATGCACTTTATGCTTACTCTCCGGGCACGGAACCCAAGGACACGACGGAATATTTGAAGAAGTATCCGGGCGATGAGTTGATAGACGTTATCGGTTTCGATACCTATCAGTTCGATCGGGATGCCTATCTTGCCGGGATGGATAGGGCACTTTCCATTATCGACAGTGTAGGGAAAGCACACAATAAGGTGATTGCTGTGACCGAAACCGGTTACGAAGGAATTCCCGATGCCAAATGGTGGACTGGTACTCTGCTGCCTGCGTTGGAGAAATATCCGCTTGCCTATGTGCTGGTGTGGCGCAATGCCCGTGAAAAGGTGACCCATTACTATGCCCCCTATCCGGGACAGACATCTGCGGAGGATTTTGTGGAGTTCTATAACAATCCCAAGACGCTGTTTGCAGCTGATGTAAATCTGTATCAATAAACAAACAATCAATATAACAGACATGGAAGCTTTTAAAGAAAAGGTAGAGAGGCTCTTTCAGAGACACGAAGAGTTGATTACGAGAAAGAATGTGGCCGTGGAAGACGGCAATGGCATATTCACCCGCTATAAATATCCGGTAGTGACGGCTGCTCATACACCTGTATTCTGGCGGTATGATTTGGATGAGAAGTCCAACCCGTACCTGATGGAACGTATCGGTATGAATGCGACCATGAATTCGGGGGCCATTAAGTGGAATGGCAAGTATCTGATGGTGGTACGTGTAGAGGGCGCTGACCGTAAGTCGTTCTTTGCCGTAGCCGAGAGTCCCAACGGCATTGATAATTTCCGGTTCTGGGATTATCCCATCACCATGCCCGAAGACGCGATTCCGGCAACGAATGTATACGACATGCGCCTCACGGCTCATGAGGACGGCTGGATTTACGGTATCTTCTGCGCCGAACGCCACGACGACAATGCGCCTGCCGGTGATTTGTCCTCGGCTACGGCTACAGCTGCCATTGCCCGCACCAAGGATTTAAAGAACTGGGAACGCCTGCCCGACCTGAAGACCAAGAGCCAGCAACGCAACGTAGTGCTGCACCCGGAGTTTGTAGATGGCAAATATGCCCTCTATACCCGTCCGCAGGATGGCTTTATTGATGCCGGCAGCGGTGGTGGTATCGGCTGGGCGCTGGTGGACGACATAACCCATGCTGAGGTGAAGGAAGAGAAGATTATCGACCAGCGCTACTATCACACCATCAAGGAGGTGAAGAATGGTGAAGGTCCGCATCCCATCAAGACTCCGAAAGGATGGTTGCATCTGGCTCATGGTGTCCGCGGTTGTGCCGCCGGATTGCGTTATGTGCTCTATATGTACATGACTTCCCTGGAAGACCCGACGAAACTGATTGCCACTCCCGGTGGGGCCTTTATGGTACCCGAGGGTGAGGAGCGTATAGGTGACGTAAGCAATGTACTTTTCACCAACGGCTGGATTGCCGACGAAGACGGAACAGTATTCATCTACTACGCTTCTTCCGACACGCGGATGCATGTGGCTACCTCTACCATTGATAAGCTGGTGGACTATTGCATGAATACGCCTGCTGACGGCTTGTCTTCATCAGCTTCGGTAGAAACGTTGAAGAAGCTGATAGACAAGAATTTGCAGATAATGAAATAATAAAAATACAACATACTATGGCAACACTAAAAGAGAAAATCGGTTATGGTTTCGGGGATATGTCTTCCTCTATGTTCTGGAAAATATTCTCCTATTACTTACCGTTCTTCTATTCGAATATTTTTGGCTTGAGCTTGGCTGATGCAGGATTGCTGATGCTGGTGACACGTATTTGGGATGCAGTGTCCGATCCGATGATGGGAGTCATTGCAGACCGTACTCATACGCGTTGGGGTAAATACCGTCCTTATTTGTTGTGGATTGCAGCTCCTTTTGCCATTGCCGGGATTTTACTTTTTACAACGCCCGACATGGGGACAACGGGTAAGCTGGTATGGGCTTATGTCACTTACATCTTGATGATGACGGTATATACGGCAATCAATGTACCATACGGGGCTATGTTGGGAGTAATGACTGATGATTCGAACACAAAAACGGTTTTCTCTTCTTACCGTATGTTTTTTGCATACGGAGGTAGTTTTATCGCTTTGGGAGCATGGGAGCCATTGTGTAATTGGTTTAAATCAATGGACTATAGCAATGCTTCCAGTTGGCAATATGCCATGGTATGCATTGCCACGCTCTGCTTTTTGGGTTTTCTGTTTTGCTTTAGCATGACGCGCGAGCATGTCAAGAGTGTGGCGTCCGAATCCATCGGTAAGGATGTGAAGTCACTGGTGCGCAATTCGCCTTGGTGGATATTGAATGGTGCGGCGTTGTTGTCGAATTTCTTCAATACGGTACGCGGAGCTACTGCCGCCTACTTCTTCAAGGACTATATCAGTGCCAATGCATTCCTCGATTTCGGGGTGTTCAATCTGGTATTGTATGCCGGCTTGTTCTTGATGGTGGGTGAAGTGTGTAATATGATTGGTGTGGCGCTGGCTGTGCCTCTGTCCATGAAGTTTGGAAAGAAGTCCACTTATATCATTTCGCTCGTGTGCCTGGTAGTGTTCAGTGTGCTCTTCTTCTTTGTGCCGAATGACGGGCTGGGATGGTGGCTGATGATGATTTTCCAGGTGCTTATCTCCATCTGCACCGGTATCGTATCTCCGTTGATTTGGAGCATGTATGCGGATGTGGCGGACTATGCCGAGCAAAAGGATGGCACATCCTCTACAGGGCTGATATTCTCTTCCGGTTCTATGGCGCAGAAGTTTGGCGGTGCATTTGCAGGCTGGGCAGTAATGGCACTGTTGGCATTCTTCGGTTACAATACCGCAGAGAATGCCGTGCAGACTCCCGAGGCGCTGGATGGCTTGAAGTATCTGATGAGCTTTATTCCTGCTGCGATAGCCGCACTTTCCATCGTTGTCGTATTCATCTATCCATTGAATAAGACGCGTATGGCAGCCATCAATGCAGACCTGAAAGAGCGCCGTGAGAACCTTCAGCAGAATAACTCATAACTTATAACTCATAACTCAAAAACTTGTGGATATCAAGAAGATGAAACAGGAGATGGAGGAGGAG
>QWBY01005730.1_pt1 | contig 10698 bp, 9 predicted proteins | sample 1972471 | NCBI WGS metagenome assembly QWBY01 (sample SAMN09866722, study PRJNA288562) | Human gut metagenome isolate term6_stool, whole genome shotgun sequencing...
TCTCCTTTCCCGCAAGGTGCTATCTTTTTGGGAAGTATCTTCCGAAAAAGTGCATTCTTGCGGTTTTGTGTTCAAGTGCTACAATTAGGTCAATGGTTGATTTGATATGCTCAAAATAAAAATACTGAAAGGACTATATATTATGGATTTTATCACGATTGCAAAGCAGCGTATGTCGGTACGCGATTACAAGGAAACGAAGGTAGAGCCTGAGAAGCTGGAGCAGATTCTGGAGGCTGCTCATGTGGCCCCGACCGCTGCCAACCTTCAGCCGATTCGCCTGATTGCCGTTCAGAGCGAGGAAGGTCTTGCGAAGATCAGTAAAGCGGCCAATATCTACGGTGCGCCCCTGGCTATTATTGTTTGCGCCGATCACGATAAGGCGTGGGTACGGCCTTTCGATCAGAAGCAGACCGGTGACATTGACGCCTCCATCCTGACCGACCACATGATGCTCCAGGCCACAGAGCTGGGCCTTGGAACGGTGTGGGTATGCTACTTCAAGCCCGATGTTCTGCACAAGGAATTTGACCTCCCGGCCAACCTGGAGCCGGTCAACATTCTGGTTGTCGGCTATTCCGATGAAGGAACCGGCGACCCCAATCGCTTCAATAAGCAGCGCATCCCGATGAGCCAGTTGGTTTCCTACGAAACGCTGTAATGGAATACCCGCGCAGCCCCTGCAAAACAGCACAGGGGCTGCGTTTTTATCTTTCTGAAATATGAGCGTAGGTTTCTTCAAGAATCCACCGGATATGTTCGTCCTGCAAGGAATAAATCACGTTTTTCCCGGCCTTGCGTGATTGCACTAACCGGACAATCCGAAGCGCACGAAGCTGGTGGGATATGGCCGATTCTGTGACCTCCATCTTTTGTGCCAGTTCGCTGACGCAGGAATCTTTCTGCATCAGATACCAAAGTATCCGCATCCGTGTGTAATCGCCCATCGCTTTGTGAAGCTCGGTTAATTGTTCCAATTCGCCGGGGCTTGGAACGGAAAAAGTTGTTTTCTCTGTTTCGTTCATGTATTTTTCTCCAATCTATAATGAAGCTGTTTGACAGACAAGAATTATGTCAGTATCATAGTCACAGGAAGGAGCTGATTTTTATGCCGCATTACAATCTGCCCCACAACCACGGACAGAATATTGAAAAAGTCTTAAATAAGATGCCCTCTGCGGAAGGGTTTAAGGATATATCATTTTTATTTCAGCAGCTTGGCGATCCGACCCGGCTGCGGATTCTATGGCTGCTGTGCCATTGTGAAGAATGTGTATGTAATCTCGCGGCGGCTGTGGATATGAGCGCCCCTGCTGTGTCACATCATCTGCGGATATTAAAAAAGAGCGGAATCATTTCAAGCCGCAGGGACGGAAAAGAAGTTTATTATTCGCTGTCGGACACGCCGCAGGCAAAGCTCCTGCATCATGCCATAGATGCGTTGTTTGAAATATCATGCCCGACTGAACAATAAGGAAATGCGCCGCAGCGTGTGAAAGTTGCGGCGCATTTCTATTGCGCTTAACCCTGATTTGTGCTGCCCGCAGGCATATCCGGCAGCTTGACCCGCATGGCGCGGATGGCATTGAGAATCGCAATAATGGAAACGCCTACATCCGCGAACACCGCCGCCCACATATTCGCATAGCCCAGCGCACCTAAAATCAGAACCAGGAATTTAACGCCCAGAGCAAACACAATGTTCTGATTTGCGATGCGAATCGTCTTACGGGCGATCTTCATAACAGCGGCAATTTTGGACGGTTCATCCGTCATAAGAACAACGTCAGCAGCTTCAATGGCAGCATCGGAACCCAATCCGCCCATAGCAATACCGACATCGGCCCGCGCCAGTACGGGAGCGTCATTGATACCGTCCCCAACAAAGGCCAGCATACCTTTTTCGCTTTTCTGCTTCAGCAGGCTTTCCACACGATCAACCTTATCAGCCGGAAGTAGTTCGGTATAAACCTGATCCAGATGAAGCTGTCCAGCGACTTTCTTTCCAACGGCGTCTGCGTCGCCGGTCAGCATGACCGTTTTGCGGATACCGGCAGATTTCAGCAGCTTGATTGCGGCTGGAGCATCGGCCTTGATCTCGTCCTCAATGACGATACATCCAGCGTATTTCCCGTCACAGGCCAGATAGACCACGGTGCCGACAGCGGAGGACGGCGTGTACTTAATATGCTCCTTCTCCATCAGCTTGGTGTTTCCTGCCAGAATCGTTTTCCCATCAATCACGGCCTGTACGCCGTGACCGGCAATTTCTTGGACATCGGAAACCCGGCTGTTGTCGATTTTCTCTCCATAGGCGTTCTTGATAGAAAGAGAAATCGGATGGTTGGAGTAATCCTCTGCGTATGCAGCCAGCTCCAAAAGCTGCGCTTCCTCCATGCCGACAGGGTGGATCTCGCTGACCGCAAAGGAGCCTTTTGTCAGTGTGCCGGTCTTATCAAAGACCACGGAAATGACCAGCGCACAGGGGCAGGAAATCACCAGGAAGGTCAAGGCCCGGTAAATCCAGGTGCTGAATGGCTGCTGGGTAATCAGCGGCGGCAGGATCGCCAGCGCCAGAGCAGCGAATACCACTACCGGGGTATAATACCTGGCAAAGCGCGTGATGAAATTCTCAATACGGCCCTTCTTATCGCTTGCGTTTTCTACAAGGTCAAGGATTTTGGCTACGGTGGATTCCCCAAATTCCTTTGTGGTCTGGATGTTCAGGATACCGGTCTGGTTGATACAACCGCTGATGACCTCCATTCCCGGCTCCACCTCGCGGGGCATGGATTCTCCGGTCAGGGCCGAAGTGTCCAAGGTGGAAAAGCCTTTGAGAATCGTACCGTCCAGCGGGATGCGCTCTCCCGGTTTCACAACAATGGTTTCTCCGATCTGAACCTCATCCGGGTCAACCTGAACCAGCTTTCCGTCCCTTTCGATGTTGGCATAGTCCGGGCGAATGTCCATCAGGCTTGCGATAGATTTTCTGGACTTGGACACCGCATAGGACTGGAACCATTCGCCCACCTGATAAAACAGCATAACGGCAACGCCCTCGGAATGTTCGCCCAAAATGAGTGCGCCGATGGTGGCAATCGTCATCAGGAAATTTTCGTCAAACACCTGTCCATGCAGAATGTTCGTGATTGCCTTCCAGACAATATCCCAACCGACAACCACATAGCAGACGAGAAAGACCGCCATCTCCGCCAATTCAGGGAGGTGGAGCAAGCTGCCTGCAAGAAACAGCACCGCCGCCACGATAATGCGTGTGAGCAAGTGCCTTTGTTTTCGTGTCATAGTGTATTCTCCTTTCGTTGCAGCATAAAGCGTGTCACGCTTTTTCTGTCTATTGATGAAAAACACCGGCTACCGTGTGGCAGCCGGTGTCCAGCTTTTCATTACGCCTTAACAGTCACATCCGGCTCGATCTGCTTAATCAGCGCCTTTGCTTCGGCCAGAACAGCGTCAAACTGATCGTCCGGCGCTTCCAGAACCATCTTCTGACCCAGGAAGTTGACGGATACGCTGGTCACACCGTCGATCTTCTTCACGGCGTTCTGGATTTTGTCAGCACAATGGCCGCAGTCCAGGTCAAGCAGTTTAATGGTCTTTTTCATGGAGAAAGCCCCCTTTCATTTTGGTATTTGGTTGGTTTGATATGGATGAACAATTAAAAGATTGTTTAATCGTTCATGCTGCCAGTATATTCACGAAGCCCCTCAAAGTCAATGGATTTGGGAGCGATTCTGCCCTTTGGATTGGAAAACATGCTGATTGGATTTCCAGCAAAAACCTCATTTCTCTTTGGATAAAAAAAGCTCCACTTTGGAGCGGACAAAGGAGAAGCAGGATAAGTATAATGAAAAACGGTCAAAGACCTTGTGCGTAAACTTTATGTTCGGGGCTTTAGCATCTTTCCCCCAAGGTGCCAAACGCCCCTTTTCATAACGGTATTTAGTTCCCTACGGGGGAGGGGTACTCGCACAAATCTTTATAAGAAAGAAGGGGTGATTTTGCAAAAAGAGCAATTTGACATTACGGGTATGACTTGCTCGGCCTGCTCTACCAGAGTGGAAAAGAGCGTGGCAAAGCTACCTGGCATCAAAGAAGTGTCCGTCAACCTGTTAAAAAACAGCATGGTTGCTTCTTATGATGAATCCGTTTTGGATACGGCGGGAATCGTCCAGGCCGTTGAAAAGGCCGGTTATGGCGCGATTCCCAAAGCCTCCGCACAAAACAAGAGCCGCACGACCACACCGGCAGCAAAACCGGAGGTCAGTACGGCGCAGGTAGAATACAAGCAGATGAAACAGCGGCTGCTGCTTTCTGCCCTTTTTACGATCCCACTGTTTTATATTTCTATGGGTCACATGATGGGGTGGCCGCTCCCCAGCTCCTTGCTGGGGATGGAAAATGCAATCAGCTTTGCATTTACCCAATTCCTGCTGCTGATCCCGGTGGTGTTCATCAACTTCAAATATTACCGGATGGGCTTCAAGACCCTGTTCCACGGCTCGCCTAACATGGATTCGCTGATTGCGATAGGCTCCAGCGCCGCAATCGTTTATGGCATTTACGCCATTTACAAAATCGGCATCGGATTCGGTCATGGGGATATGGCTACGGTTCACAGCTTTATGATGGATTTGTATTTTGAATCCGCAGGCATGATTCTGACCCTTATCACCTTGGGCAAAACCCTGGAGGCCCGCGCAAAGGGTAAGACTTCGGATGCAATTACAAAGCTGATGAATCTGGCTCCCAAAACAGCTACCGTGGAGCGGGATGGAAAAGAGCTTCAGGTGTCTGTGGAAGAAGTGCAGTTGGGCGAAACCCTGATTGTCAAGGCCGGTGAGTCTGTGCCGGTGGATGGTATTGTCATCGAGGGCTTTTCCTCCGTTGATGAATCTGCCCTGACCGGCGAGAGCATCCCCGTGGAGAAGCATATCGGGGACAAAGTGATCGGCGCGACCACAAGTAAGTCCGGCTATTTCAAGATGCAGGCCACCAAGGTGGGCGATGATACCACGCTGGCACAGATCGTCCGGCTGGTGGATGAAGCGACCAGCTCCAAGGCCCCTATTGCGAAACTGGCTGATAAGGTCAGCGGCGTGTTTGTTCCGGTGGTTATCAGCATCGCACTGATTGCAGTCATTGTTTGGCTGCTGTTGGGATATGGCTTTGAATTTGCCCTATCTATCGGCATTTCTGTCCTGGTCATTTCCTGTCCCTGTGCGCTGGGCCTTGCAACGCCTACGGCCATTATGGTCGGAACCGGCAAGGGCGCAAGCAACGGTATCCTGATTAAATCGGCGGAGGCCCTGGAAACGGCCCATAACATTGATACGGTTGTGCTGGATAAGACCGGCACGATTACCCAGGGTACGCCCGTGGTGACAAATATGCTCTGCAAAGAGGGTGTTCCACAAAAGGAGATGCTGCAAATCGCTGCTTCGCTGGAAAAGCTGTCCGAGCATCCGCTGGCGGACGCGATTGTGGCAGAGGCCGAAAAAGCACAACTTTCCTTCCTCCCGGTGGATGATTTCAAGCAGATTCCCGGTCAGGGCCTTGTGGGTCAGATCGGAAACGAAACGTGCCTTGCCGGAAACCGCCGACTGATGGCGGCAAATGGCATCAATGGCGGCGCACTCCTTCAGTTGGGCGAGGAAATGGCCGTTGACGGGAAAACACCTCTGTTCTTTGCCCGTGGCGGTCAGCTTATTGGTGTCATTGCCGTGGCGGATGTAGTTAAGCCCACCAGCAAGCAGGCCATAGCGGAATTGACCGGCATGGGCATTGAGGTGGTCATGCTGACCGGCGACAATGCAAAGACCGCAGAAGCGATTCGGCGTCAGGTCGGCGTGGATCGTGTCGTGGCAGAGGTATTCCCCCAGGATAAGGAGAAGGAAATCCGCCGTTTGCAGAGCATCGGTAAGAAGGTGGCGATGGTCGGTGACGGTATCAACGATGCTCCGGCCCTTGCCAGAGCGGATGTTGGTATCGCTATCGGGGCCGGAACGGATGTGGCGATTGAGTCAGCGGACATTGTTTTGATGAAAAGCGATCTGCTGGATGTGTCCACGGCAATCCAGCTTAGTAAGGCGGTTATCCGCAACATCAAGCAAAATCTGTTCTGGGCGTTTATCTACAACATCATCGGTATTCCGGTGGCGGCAGGCGTATTCTATCTTCCCTTTGCATGGAAGCTGAACCCCATGATCGGCGCTTTTGCTATGAGTTTCAGTTCGGTATTCGTGGTGTCCAATGCCCTGCGTCTGCGGTGGTTCAAGGCGAAGCATCAGGCCAATACAGAACGGGATTCAGTCCCTATGCATGAACAAACAACGATTAAACAAGAACGAAAAGGAGCAATTCACATGGAAAAAGTATTGAACATCGAAGGAATGGTTTGCGGAATGTGTGTAAAACACGTTGATAAGGCGCTGCGGGACATCCAGGGCATCAAGGATGTGGATGTTTCCCTGGAGAGTAAGTCGGCCCAGGTGCAGCTTGACCAGGATGTGCCGGATGCTGTGCTGAAAGCTGCTATCGAGGACGCTGGCTATCAGCTCGTCAGTATCCAGTAACGGGCCGTTTATGAAGGCCAAGAAAGGCGATATTGTTCACAAGCTAAAAATCGCCAGAGGACAGTTAGACGGTATCCTGCAAATGGTTGAGGAAAATCGCTATTGCGTGGATATTTCCAATCAGCTTCTTGCTACGCAGGCGTTATTAAAAAGCGCCAATCAGCAGATTTTGCAAGCCCATATACGAAGCTGCGTCCGGGATGCCCTGCAAACGGACGCTGTAAATCCAAAACTGGAAGAAGCCCTGAAATTACTGGAAAAAATGATACAGTAACAACGGGAGCGGGAAGGGCCTTATGTCCTTTCCGCTCCTAAATTCGTTTCAGATTGGATTGTAAATCCTGCGGTTGGGAGCGTACAAAGAAGCCCGGTTTTTATATACTTTAAGTGGTTAGTTAGATATGGTTAATCCAGTGAGGCGCGTCACTGGCGCGTTTTACTGGATACCTTGTAATTAAAATAGACCAGGAGGAATAGAGTGATGAAACAGGCACTTGACACAAGAACAAAGCTCTTAACAAAAAATCCCTGGCCGCTGATGATTGAACTTAGCATCCCTGCGGTTCTTGGCATGGTGGTCGTTGGGCTTTATAACATGATGGATTCCATCTTTGTCGGCCAGATGGTTGGTGACGTGCAGATGGGAGCCATATCGGTATCCTATCCTTTAACCCTTATCAATGCCGGTTCAGCGGCAATGCTGGGCGTGGGTTCTGCATCGGTACTGTCCCGCGCTATCGGTAAGAAGGACGAGAACACAATTAAGAAGATCATGGGCAACTTGGTTGCGATGGTTCTTCTGTTGTCCGTCATCTACACTGTTGTGGGTATGGTTTTCACCCGCCAGCTTCTGTCCCTGACCGGAGCCAGCGATAACATTCTGAATTACGCTGAGAAATATCTGCGGATCGTATTCGCCGGTTCTCTGTTCGTAAACTTCTTCCAGAGCGCCAACATGGTCATCCGTGGAGAAGGCCAGCTCAAAAGGGCAATGACCATTATTGCCAGTGGCGCTATTTTGAACATTATCCTTGACCCCATTTTTATCAGCATCCTCAACCCCTACGGCATGGGCATTGAAGCGGCTGCTTATGCAACGATTTTTTCCCAGTTTGTCCAGGCTGCGATTACCCTGTGGTATTTCAAGAAGAAAAGCCCCCATGTGAAGATCGGGCGTATCCGCATTGATGGTGAGCTGCTTCCCCAGGTTCTTTCTGTCGGCATCTCTGCTCTGTTAATGCAGATTCTGACCCTGGTGCAGCAGACAGTGATTTATCGTGTGGCATCGAACTATGGCGGTGAAACCTCCCAGCTCCTTTTAGCGGCGGCGCTCCGGTTCTGGAATTTCTCTTTTGTACCTCTATGGGGTATCAGCCAGGGATTCCAGCCTGCCGCCGGTACAAACTACGGTGCGAAAGACTATGACCGGGTAAAGACGCTGACCAGAGTTTTCATTATCGCCGCAACGCTGCTGTCGCTGGTGTTCTATATCCCCGCCGAGCTGTTCCCAGAAAAGATTTTGTCCATGTTCCTGACAACGCCGGGTATCGCCGCATCAGGTTCGACAAACTTCCGTATCATGTTCAGCACCTATATCCTGCAAGGCAGCTTTATGATCGCCGTGACCCTGTTTCAGTCTTTGGGTAAAGCGAAAAAGGCCACCTGGCTTGTGCTGTTCCGTCAGATTATTCTCTTTATCCCGCTTTGTGTGGTTCTGCCAATGATCGGCGGCATGGGTATTCGCGGCGTGTGGCTGGCGATTGCGCTGACCGATGCGATTCTGGTGGCTATTATCGCGTTCATGGTGGCTTATGAGTTCCGCAAACTGCCTGCGACTTCTTCCGTAAATCGGTGAGGAGGGAGCGTTCATGTATCTTTGCGATGGAAAAATAGGAAATGAATATAAAGTTGAGGATATTGATCTGCCTGTCAGGTGTCCTGATTGTGAAAGTCAGGGGAACACGCTTTGCACTTGGGCGCAATATCACAAAGAATATTTTAGTGGGGTAAATTCCGATGAGAGAAAATTTGACTATCGGCTTCATCGGAAATCCGAACTGCGGAAAGACAACACTTTTCAATGCTTACACCGGTGCAAATCTGAAAGTGGCAAACTGGCCAGGTGTAACCGTTGAGAAAGTAGAGGGTGCCATTAAAGACCATGATCTGAATATTCGACTGGTCGATCTTCCTGGCACTTACAGCCTGACCTCCTACACAATGGAAGAACAGGTATCCAGACAGTTTATACTAAGCGATGAAGTCGATGTGATTATTGATGTTGCGGACGCTTCCGCTCTGGAGCGAAACCTATACTTAACTTTGCAGCTTTTGGAGCTGGGCAAGCCGGTTGTGCTGGCGCTGAACATGATGGACATTGTGGAAAAGCGCGGCATGGAGATTGACACACACAGACTGCCGGAAATGCTGGGCATCCCGGTCATTCCAGTTTCAGCCAGAAAACGGACAGGACTGGATGTGCTACTTCATGCAGCCGCGCACCATAAAGACTGTAAAGATCCGGAGTGTCTGATTCATCATCATAAATATACTCCAAAACACCGGCACGACCACCATTCAGAATACGCAATGGTTTACAGTGATGCTATTGAGGACAAGATTGATCTTATCATGGCAGAGCTGAAGCGGAAATATCCGAACCTGTCCAATTACCGCTGGCACGCCATTAAGCTGCTGGAGCAGGATAAGGAAATCTCTGCACGTTATCCGGTCAATATGCCGGATGTGATCGACCGGAACTATGAATCCGACATTATCAATGAGAAGTATGATTTTATCGAGGAAATCATCAGGGAGGTTCTGGTCAATAAGGATCGTCAAGACGCTTTGACGGAAAAGGCAGACCGTGTATTGACGCATAAGTTTTGGAGCATCCCGATTTTCCTCGTTGTCATGGCGGCGGTGTTCTTCCTGACCTTTACCATTGGCGATTGGCTGAAAGGATTCCTAGAATTAGGAATTGAAAGCCTGTCGGCATTGATAAGCGATGGACTGATTGCTGTCGGGGTCAATGAAGTGCTGCGCTCCCTGCTGGTAGACGGCATCATCGCCGGTGTGGGCGGTATCCTGACTTTCCTGCCGAACATTTTCATTCTGTTTCTGGCATTGGCTTTTCTGGAGGACAGCGGATATATGGCCCGTGTTGCGTATGTCATGGAAGGGATTATGAGCAAGCTGGGACTTTCCGGACGGGCATTTATCCCCATGATTTTGGGATTTGGCTGCACTGTTCCGGCAATCATGGCTTCACGGTCTTTGGAAAACCGGCGTGACCGTTTTAAGGTCATGTTGATTACGCCCTTTATGAGTTGCAGCGCCCGTCTGCCAATCTACATCTTGTTTGCCGAGATGTTCTTTCAGGAACGCGCCATGCTCGTGGCCTATTCCATGTACCTGATCGGCCTGGTGGTCGCTATCCTGGTAGCGGCGATCATCCATTTGATTGACCGGAGAAAATCGGAAAATTATCTGCTGATTGAGCTGCCGGAATATAAGGCCCCCAGCGCCAGAACTGTGGCAATCTATGTATGGGAAAAGGTAAAGGACTACCTTACCAAAGCAGGTACTACCATCTTTGTAGCATCTATCCTCATGTGGGTGATCCTGAACTTTGGGCCGCATGGCTATACTACGGAAATGGCAGACAGCTTCGGGTCTATCCTGGGCCATTGGCTTGTACCGATCTTTGCACCGATTGGACTGGGATTCTGGCAGATAGCGGTTGCTCTGATTGCTGGCATCTCTGCAAAAGAGGTTGTGGTGTCCAGTTGTGCCGTTCTGTTTGGGATTCCCAATATCAACTCCGGCGCGGGAATGGATACATTGGTCGGCATCCTGGGTGCAGCCGGTTTTGGACAGCTCAATGCGTTTTGCCTGATGATTTTCTGCCTGCTTTACGTTCCCTGTGCAGCGGCCCTAGCTACAATTCGCAAGGAATCCGGCAGTACAAGGTGGATGCTGTTCTCGGCCCTGTTCCAGTTGGTTGTGGCCTGGGCTGTTACTTTTGTGGTTTATCGTGTTGGACTTTTGCTGTGAGGTATGAATATGACGTTTGGAAAAGTGCTTCGTTCAGCGGCCATTTTAT
>QWBY01002434.1_pt1 | contig 10697 bp, 9 predicted proteins | sample 1972471 | NCBI WGS metagenome assembly QWBY01 (sample SAMN09866722, study PRJNA288562) | Human gut metagenome isolate term6_stool, whole genome shotgun sequencing...
AATTTAAGGAAGACTCTGCCCGATAGACAACTACTTGAAATCGAAAACTTAGCGATTAATGAAAACGATCGAGTGGCTCTGATAGGGGAAAATGGAGCAGGAAAGACAACACTATTTCGAATTGTTTTAGGACTCGACAAGGAGTATACGGGGGAAGTTAATGTAGAGAGAGAGTTGGAATATTTATTGAATGATGTCGATGAGGATAAATACATCCCCAGAGAAATTTACTTTAAGGTGAAATTAAATCTTAAAGATAGGTACAGCCCCGGAGAGTATAGAAGGCTAAGACTTATGGACCTACTGGCTGATGGATCAAGTTATCTTTTAATGGATGAGCCGACATCTCATTTAGATATCGAGCAAAAAGAAAAATTAATAGAAAAACTAAAGTCAAGAAAATTCGGATACCTAATAATTTCGCATGATCGCGACTTTATCAATAGTACTTGTAATAAAGTTTTAGAACTATCAGATGGTAGAATCGAACAGTATAATGGGAATTACAAGTTTTATCTCGATGAAAGAATAAAAAGACGAAAATTTAAAGAAAAAGAATACACGAACTATATAAAGGAAAAAAGAAGACTTGAGAATCTGGCTATCAGTATTAAAGAACAGTCTTCAAAAGTTAAAACAACACCAAAGAGAATGGGAAATTCAGAAGCCAGGCTTCATAAGATGGGTGGACAAGGGAACAAGAAGAAACTGGATAAACAAGTTAAGTCGGTAGAGTCCAGAATAAACCAACTAGAATCAAAGGAAAAACCTAGTGAAGAAGTGGAAATAAAGTTATCTGTTCCGGATAATAAGAGAATTCACTCTAAAGTTTTAATAAGAGCTGAAGATCTAAATAAAGCTTTTCAGAAAAATCTCTTATTTGAGAAATCTGATTTTACAATAGAGAATAATTCCAAAGTGGCGCTTATCGGTGACAATGGAAGTGGAAAGACCACTCTTTTAAAAATGATTCTGAATAAAGATAATATATGGGTGCATCCAAATCTTAAAATAGGCTATTTTAGCCAAATGGATGATATTTTAGATGAAGACAATAGCGTATTGGAAAACCTGTTAACGACATCTATCTATGATGAAACCATGACAAGGATTGTAGTCGCAAGATTAGGTTTCAGGAATAATGATGTCCACAAAACAATTAAAGTCCTAAGTGATGGTGAAAAAGCGAAAGTGAAATTGGCTAAAATTCTGACTTCTGATTTTAACTACCTTGTTCTTGACGAACCGACAAATTTTCTTGATATAAGGGCTATTGAGAGTTTAGAAAATCTATTAAAATCTTATGATAGACCTTTAATATTTGTAACTCACGATGAAGAATTTATAAACAATGTAGCAAATGCTCTTTTGATAATTAAGGACGAAAAAATCACACCTTTTAAAGGGAGTTTGCAGCAGTATAAGAACAGGAAGAATCAAAAAGATAGGACTTGTGATGAGAATGAGTTCTTACGTAGATTTAAAATATCTTCCATTAATTCAAGACTGGCAATGGATATATCTAAAGAAGAAAGAGAAAAGTTAGAAACAGAGTATAAAAAACTTCTTACAAAAAAAGATGAATAACAATTATTAATAGAAGCACCTACTTTTTAGCAGGTGCTCACTATTTTTCCATTTATTTCTTTTTCGCTTGGTGATATTGATTTCCGCAGCCTATACCTACGAGCATAGAGCCTATGATCCATGGGTACTCCGTTCGTCCTGTGCGGATCGAGAGGGCGATAGATATTAAAAGCACGACAAATGAGAGGATAGTCAGTACAAGCCATAGATTCTTTTTCATTTTGTACCTCCGGTTTATCTTTGTTACATTCACAAATCAGAAAGGGGCAGCATCGAATCGGTCAACTTCTTTGGTCGATCATTGGAAAACTTTACAGTTCCGCCCATTCTTTTTCAAGTTTTTCAAAGCGTTCTTTGTTTCCCTCAAATAATCTACCCGTAAAAGGAATTTCGTAGGAAAGGTTTTTAGTAATGTGGCGGAAGTTGACGTATCCTTTTTTATTCTTTTCATCAAAGGTAAGTTCTTCTATTTCACTTTCGGGCATAAGATAGAAATTGCTTTTATCCGACATGGAAATTTCTTTTTCGTAAATTCCCTTGGAATCGAAGACGAGGATGAAGGTGCGATTCGAATCGTAAGAGTAGTAGAGGGAGTTTATGAGAAGCTTTATGGTGGAGTTGGCTACGCCATTATGTTTTAGCGCCAAGACATAGTTTTTGCCGGGGCCGAACTGTTCTTCTACCATTTGTTGAATCTCTCGTTTATTGTTTGTAAATAAACCCATTATTTCCTCCTATTTTAAAATAAAGACATCGGTAAAATCTTTTTCCAGCACGTTCGCAATTTTATAAGCTGTTTCCAGTGTGGGGCTGATGGTGTTATTTTCATACGCCATAATGGATCGTCTCTTGAGCCCTACTAATTTGGCGAGCTGGTGCTGGGAAAGATTTTTTTCTTTACGAAATTCTCGATTCTATTTTCAATCGTAATGTCCATTTGCCACCTCTGTACCTTTTATAGTACCAAATATGTTACATTTATAGTACAACAATATAAGAACGATATAAAGAAAAAGCCAAGCCCTAAAGGCTCGGCTAATTTTACATACTGTAATTGTAAAACAATGTTTCGTCCTCTTGCTCCATGGCATAGAGTTCTTCTTTTACCACATAGGTGTCGGCGAGGAGATCGCCGATGTTTTGTTTGCGCTCCGTAAAGGCCGTTACTACGTAGAGGATAAAGAAGGTGGTTTGAATTAAACGGGCGGCTCCTTCGCGAACGAGGACGGTGGTAAAGGACAGGCGCTCTTCCTCGGGGTGAATGACGCGGAGACCGCAGATGATTTTACCCAAGGTTTGGCCGTTGGTGCAATAGGTGGCGAGGATGAAGTAAAGGTAAAAGGCGATGCCTTTAATCGCCACGGGGAAAAGGCCGCTCGGCCAGCCGGCAATGGCGATAATGGGCGAGGCGATGAGGGAAGAAAATGCCTTCGCCACGATGAGGTCGAGGATAAAGGCGACGAAGCGAATCCAAAAGCCCGCCGCCACCACGGAAGAAATGGGATATTTGCTTCTGCGGGGAAGAGGACGCTCTTTGATTTTATGGAGCTCGTCGATATTTTCAAACGCAGGTTCTTCCGGCGGCTGTACCATTTCGTCTTCGACTTCGGGGGTTTCTTCTTTTTTCGAGAAGAAACTCTTTTTTTCTTTTTTAAAAGGATCGTAGTGATGTCGTTTCATCTAAATCCCTCCATAGAGGTACATGGGTCTGGACGTTCCCGAAAGAGATTCGAGGAAAAGCTTGGCGGCCACCTGCTCTTCGGTTACCGGCGGTGCGGTAAATTTTGAAGAGAAGAGATTGGAGAGGAAGGTGGAGCCGAAGTCAGAGGAGTATTCAAAGACTTGGGGATCGTCCAGTTTTAAATCTTTCTTTAAGGCGGTGAGGGCGTCGTCGCCATAACCGATAGCATCGACGAGGCCATTCGCCTTCGCTTGATTACCCGTATAGACGGAGCCGTCCGCCAAGGGGCGCACTTGATCTACTGTCATATGGCGGCCTTTTGATACTACTTGCAAAAATTCGCCGTACATATCGTCGATAACCCCTTGTAAAATGGCGCGCTCTTCGTCGGTCATGGGGCGGGTGGAGCTGCCGATATCTTTGTGAGCGGCACTTTTAATGGCTTGATCTTTTACGCCTAATTTTTCCATAAGGCCGGAAAAATTGTTGCCGCCCATAATGACGCCGATAGAGCCTGTAAGGGTGGAAGGTGCGGCGTAAATTTTATCCGCCGGGGAAGAAATATAATAGCCGCCGCTTGCCGCCACATTGCCCATGGAGACGTAGAGTTTTTTCTTGTGATCTTTCAGGGCGTTGAGTTTTTGGTAAAGCTCCGCACTTTCGTAAACGCCGCCGCCGGGTGAATTTACTTTTAAGAGCACGCCTTTTACCGTGTCGTCTTGTAAAATATCGTCGAGGGCTTCCAGAGTGGCCTTGTGATCATATCCTGCACCGAGCATACTGGATTGAGGCGTATCTAAAATCGTGCCGTCTACGGTGACGACGGCAATGCGTTTGTCTGCGCTGCCGTCTTCCAGGACGTTTTCGTCGAAATCGCCGACGGAATTTCGCACAGTTTCTTCCATTTGCTTCATGCGCTTTTCCTTGTTGATCTTATTGCTAAGGCCGGTGGATAAAGCGGAGATGCCGATAATTAAAAGGGCGACGCCAAAGGCGATCCACCGCTTTGTATTCATATTTTCCAGCATATTTCCTCCTAAATTTCTACAATTATTTTTTCCGTTATAGTATGATGAAAGAATAAGTGAGTTCACTTACTAGAAAATAATATCACAGGAGTAAACCATGCACAAATCACCCTGGAAACTTGCCTTTTTCATGTTGCTCGGATTGAATATTCTCTTCGCCCTCTTCCTCTTTACGGCGACGCGGCCGAAAGAGGATATGGCAGAACTTCCGGAAAAGAAAATCGCCTCTCGCCCCTCTATGGAACTTCGCTTAAACGGGGAAGGATTCCAAACCTTAGTGAATCGCGAATTGGAAAAATCGGGAGAAGGGGCGCGCTTTTCCATCGATAACGCCTTTAATTTTACCGTGCCCGTGGAGGCCTACGGTTTTAAGAGCCAATTGATCGTGCGCGCTTTGCCCTCGGTTACAAGCGACGGACGGATGCGCATGGCCATTCAAAGGGTGGATCTCGGACGCTTGCCCCTTCCCGAAGAGGCGAGCCTTGCCCTATTTAGCCGCGTAATAAATCGGGAGGGCATGGCGGTAGATGTTTCCCGCCGCGAAATCCGCTTCGATCCCGCCGCCTTATTTGAAGGTGCAGTCGAAGGAGATTTTCGCGTAAAAGAATTAAATGTAAAAGAGGATCGCTACGTATTTGAAGGACAATTAGGAGTGTCGTAATGGATGATGTTTGGATATATATACCGGTAATACTTTTTATGATCGCCTGCTCGTCGTTTTTTTCCTCGTCGGAAACGGCGCTTCTGTCGGTGAATCAAATTCGCCTGCGCCAACGGGCGAGCGACGGCGACAAAAAGAGCATGGTGGTGCTCAAGCTTTTAGAAAAGCCCCAGGATCTGATTTCGAGCATTTTAATCGGAAACAACATTGTGAACATCGGCTCCTCCGCCGTGGCCACCGTCTTTTTCACAAAACTTCTCGGCGCAAGTGGACCCTTGGTCGCCACCATGGTGATGACGGTGTTGGTTTTAATTTTCGGGGAAGTACTCCCGAAGACCATCGCTCAGGAACAGCCTGAAATGGTGAGCCGCGGCGTATCGAAACACATTGCCCGCATCGCTTTTTTATTGAAGCCCGTCGTGTTTTTGCTGTCGGCTTTGACTAACTTAATCACAAAAATGCTGTTCCCCGAAGGGAGCCAATCTCCGACCATCACAGAAGAAGAATTTAAAACCCTCGTGGAAGTAGGGGAAGAGGAGGGCGTGCTGCAACGGGAAGAGCGCACCTATATCGACAATGTCTTGGATTTTTCGTCGGCGACGGCATCGGAAATGATGAAACCGAGGACATCGGTGGTGGCGCTGGATGTGGAATCCACCGACGAGGAAATTTTAGAGCTTCTCGGCGAAAATCGCTACAGCCGCGTGCCCGTTTACGAAGATTCCATCGATAATATTATCGGCATCCTATACATGAAAGATGTGGTGCGCCTCTTGGCTCAAGGGGAAAAGATTCACCTGAAAGACATTTTGCGCGACCCCTATTTTATCGGCGAAAGCGCCGTGGCCGATCGCATTTTCCGCGAAATGAAGGCTCGTAATCTTTCCATCGCCGTCGTCGTAGACGAATACGCCGGCACAAGCGGCATTATTACCATGGAAGATATTTTGGAAGAACTGGTGGGCAATATCGACGACGAATACGATTTAGATTCCCGCGACGTCATTCTTTTGGAAAAAGGGGTTTACCTCGTCGATCCTGAAATGCGTATCGACGAAGTGAACGACCATTTCCATTTAAACCTCGCCAGCGAAAAAGCGGACTCCATCGGCGGCTTTGTCATCGAGCGATTGGATCGCATTCCCAAACAAGGGGATGTTATTCGCTACGGCGACCTGATCTTTACTGTTAACGAAATGCAAGGTTTAAAAATTACGAAGTTAAAAATAAAAATCGGAAGTGAAGGATAGGGAGCTGAAAGGCTCCCTACCTTACATGAGAAAGGAAATTTATGTTAGAAGCTTATTTAAAAAAGCGAACGCCGAACCCTGCCGATCAGGACGTGCGTATGGCCATGGGGAAAGAGGCGTCGATAGTAGGCATTGTCACCAACCTCGCCTTTGCGGGCTTTAAAATCGGCGTAGGCTTTCTCACCGGCGGCATTTCCATGATCGCCGACGGTATGAACAATTTAATGGACATGCTGAGCTCCATTATTTCCCTTATCGGCTTCCACTTCGCCTCCATGCCGGCGGATTCCAACCACCCTTACGGCCACGCCCGTATGGAATACTTGGCGTCGTTTTTGGTGAGCGTCATCATCCTCTGGACCGGGGGAAGCCTCATGTGGCAATCGATTAAAAGTATTTTAGATCCGGGGGTCATCGACGCCACGCCCTTGGCCGTTGCCGTTCTTTTACTTTCCATTTTGGGCAAGCTCTTTTTATATCGCTATAATTTAATTTTAGGGAAGCGTATGGATTCCGAGCTACTCGTCGCCACGGCATACGACGCCAGAGGCGATATGTTCGCCACCGGGGCGGTGCTTTTGTCTTTAATCGCCACCTCCATGCTTTCCTTTAACATCGACGGGTGGATGGGCCTTATCGTCGCAGCCATTATTGCAAAAAGCGGTTGGGAAAGTTTGCGGGAAACGGTAGATACCCTTCTCGGTCAAAAAACCGATCCCCAATTGCTACGCAACATACTCGATGATATTAAACGCTTCCCCGTTACCCTAGGCGTACACGACGTCATGTATCACGATTACGGAGCGACCCATCGATTCCTCACCCTTCACGTGGAAGTGGACAGCGAGCGAAATGTCATGGACATTCACCAAGACATCGACGAAATCGAGCGCTACATCGCAAAGAAATACCACATGAACACGACCATTCACATGGATCCCATTCGCATCGACGACCCGCGGAGCAACGCCCTTTACGACTATGTAAAAGAAAATCTGCACAAGATCGATCCTTCCCTGGATCTTCACGATTTTAGAATCGTCAATCGCAAAGACGGCTTGAACCTCGTCTTCGATGTCCTCGTGCCCATGCATTTGAAAAATCGGAAGCGCTTTATCGACAAGGCGCTAAGAGCCCACATCGCGAGTAGCCATCCGGAATATGAACTTAGGATTACCTACGATTTGGATTACCAAAATATTCTGGGGGTAGAAAATGAATAGTCTGTTGACGGCGGAAGGGAAAGCATCCCTCCTGGCCAAGTGGGAAAAAGAGGGCGGCCTCAGCGGCAATACTTTAAAAGTGATCGCCTGCATTTTTATGTTTATCGATCATTTGAGCCAAGGGGTGGCGCTGAATTCCATCGATTTCCGCGTCACCGACAGCTTGAATTCCTGGGGACTCCCCATGATTTGGGGCATCCCTTTTCCCCAGACACTGGCGACCATCGGCACGCTTTTCGGGCGCATCGCCTTTCCCATTTTCTGCTTTTTGCTGGTACAGGGCGTCTTGCTGAGCAGGGATTACAAAAAACAAATCCTTCGGCTCTTGGTCTTCGCCTTGATATCGGAAATTCCCTTCGACTTATGTTGCTCGGGCACGCCCCTTTACTGGGATCACCAAAACGTGTTCTTTGAATTGGCTTTCGGCGCCGCCACCGTGGCCATACTTCGCAAAATGGAAGATCGCTTTCAGGGAAGAAAAAAGAGTTTACTTCAAGCCCTCTTCTTTATCTTGATAGCTGTTTTATGCGAGTTACTCAACTTCGATTACGGTCTCGCCGGCATTATCGCCATCGTACTTTTTTATTTGGCGGCGTGGAGCAGGAAGCGAACCATGGCCATGGGGCTTTTCGGCTTTCTCTTTGAAGCCCCTCTCTACGGTATGGTATACTTGTCCCTACCGCTGATACACGCTTACAACGGCAAGCGGGGCAGGGGAAGCCGCTACGGCTTTTACATTTTTTACCCCGGCCATCTCTTGCTTTTATATTTACTATCCCTTTGGATATAGCTGAAACGAAAGGAGAATGTATTGTTTAAAAAATTTGACGTCATCAAACCTTACTTTGCAACGTACAAAGGCATTTTGCTGACCGATTTATTTTGCGCAGGGCTCACCACCGTGTCGGAGATCATATTACCGATTATTTTACGGTACATGACCAACTTAGGCTCGAAAGACATTGCCCTGATTACGCCGGCCCTTATCGGACGGCTCGCCCTATTATTTTTAGTCATTAAGGCCGTGGAAATCGTCGCCGCCTATTACATGACCAGTATCGGCCACATGATGGGCGCCAATATCGAAAAAGATATGCGCCGCGACGTTTATAACCATTTGCAGACATTAAGTGCGTCTTTTTATAACGACACCCAAGTCGGCCAAATCATGAGCCGCATTACCAACGATCTTTTCGATATTACGGAATTTTCCCACCACGCGCCGGAAGAATACTTCATCTTCATCGTAAAAGTCGTGACGACCTTTATTATTTTGGCGTCGGTTCATTTAAAACTCACCCTTATCCTCTATATCATGATTCCCGTTATGCTCATTGCGGCGCGGAAATTCCGCATTCGCATGCTCATCGCACAGCGTAAACAGCGGGCCATGATGGGGGATTTAAACGCCACCATCGAAGATTCCATCTCCGGCATTCGGGTGACGAAATCCTTCGCCAACGAAGACATCGAAAAGAAACGCTTCGACGACGAAAACATGCGCTTCTTGGAAACCAAGCGGGAATACTACAAAGCCATGGCGGGCTTTAACGCTGTCACCCGTAACTTCGACGGCATTATGTACCTTATCGTCATTATTGCCGGCGGCTGGTGCATGATGCGGGGAGACATTCTTCCCGGCGACATGATCGTCTACATTATGTACGTTACCACCATGGTGGCGTCGGTTCGCCGCATTATCGATTTTACGGAAACTTTCCAAAAAGGCACCACGGGTATCGAACGCTTCCGGGACATTATGTCCACCGAAAGCGAAATCAGAAACAAAAAAGACGCCGTGGAATTAAAAAACCCCGAAGGAGACATCGTCTTCGACAACGTGGATTTCGCCTACGAAGGCAAGACACAGGTTTTGGAAAACTTTAATCTTCACGTATCCCCCGGCGAAAACGTGGCCCTCGTCGGCCCCTCCGGCGCAGGAAAGACGACGATCTGCAATCTCATTCCCCGCTTCTACGACGTAGACGAAGGCGCGGTAAAAGTTGACGGCTACGACGTGCGAGATTTGACGCTGGAAAGCTTGCGCAACAATATCGGCATGGTGCAACAAGATGTGTACCTCTTTAACACCAACATTATGGAAAACATTCGCTACGGCAAACCCGGCGCCAGCGACAGAGACGTCATGGAAGCGGCGAAACTTGCCAACGCTTATGATTTCATCATGGAGTTGGAAAACGGCTTTAAAACCCACGTAGGGGAAAAAGGCGTTAAACTTTCCGGCGGACAAAAACAGCGTATCTCTATCGCCCGTGTGTTCTTAAAAAATCCCGCGATCTTAATACTGGACGAGGCCACCTCGGCGCTGGATAACGAAAGTGAAATGATCATACAAAGTTCATTAGACGAATTGACCAAAGGCCGCACAACCCTTACCATCGCCCACCGCCTTTCCACAGTGGAAGCGGCGGACACCATCCTCGTTATGGAAAAAGAAAAAGGCATCGTGGAACAGGGAAATCACGAAGAGCTCATGGCGCAAAAAGGACTTTACTATTACCTTTACACCAAGGGCGGCGATCTCGTGGAAAACTTCGAAAAATAAAAGAGTCTGCTTCGGCAGACTTTTTTAGTGGATTTGACAAGGGGAAAAAAACAAGATACTCTATTACTACCTACGGGGACGAATTGGCTTCGACGGGGATTCGGAATCCGAGGTAGCAAGCCGTTGATGAGTCAGGCAACGTAAAAATGGCTCAAAAAATTAAATGCTAACGAAAATAATTTAGCACTAGCAGCGTAATTACCCTGCTCACGGAACTAAGAGGACCACGGCTTAGGGAAGTGTCAAATAAGTGGTGAAACGCGTGCGGCCAAGCTTTGCCCCGTACGTGGAATCCATGAAGCTACTTTATGACGACCTTTTGTTTTTCTTTTCGTCATAGGGGAAACTTAAAGAAAAACTGAGCTTGGAGACACCTCGGTGGAAGAGTTCTCGGACGCGGGTTCGACCCCCGCCGTCTCCACCATACCATTTCAAACGGTTTCAAATAATCTTGAAACCGCATGTTTAAGCCATTTTCTTTCCGTTGCCGTCATCCGTTTCTGCTCCCGCTTCCTGACGTTTTCCAAAGCCCAATGGACTTGGCGGATGAAGTGGTACCGGTCAATGACATGAGTACTTTGTGGAAAGAAAGCCTCTTTCACGCCTTTAAATGTGCCACACATATCGTTGACAAAGATTTCGACGCCACGTCGTTCCACACGATCAATGGAAGAAAAATAGGTCGCTAAATCCTTGCCGTA
>QWBY01002435.1_pt1 | contig 10695 bp, 4 predicted proteins | sample 1972471 | NCBI WGS metagenome assembly QWBY01 (sample SAMN09866722, study PRJNA288562) | Human gut metagenome isolate term6_stool, whole genome shotgun sequencing...
CGCGGATAATGGTGACCAGGACGGTGTCGCGACGCTTTTCCATTTCATAGAGGAGCTTGGCAAAGATAGATTGCATAGTCGATTCTCCTTTGCATGTTTTTGAGAAATATATTTTGCTTCATTTTACATCGTTATTCTGAAAAAAGCAATACGAAGCTCTGTGTGCTGCGGAGGAAATAGGAAAAAAGTATTATTCTGCTGCGATAGGGAACAAAGCATTGACAGAGAGATGGAAATGTGTTACAATTTGTAGGCAAAAACCGAATTGCCATAGCCGGAGCTGACCCAGGGGGTGAGTGTACGGGGTGATTCAACTGAATGATTTAGGCAAAACCGTCGTGAGGCGGTGACGCAAAGCTATCGGGACTTTTTTCGGAAAGTCAGCCACGCTGCAATATCCAGGATATTGCGGCGTTTTGCCTTTTTTAGAGAAAACAGTGCGGTCTGTGGGGAAAGGAGGGACGCCTGTGTCAAAGAAAACATCGGCCTTTGTGGGCCTGCTGCTGGCAGCGGCCATGATCGCCTTTGCCATTTTCGCAGCCAGTGTCGGCTTTAGCTGGTTTACAAACAGCGTTGGGGCGTCTGCCACCGGCATGAGCGTGTCGGCCAAGGGAAGCCTGGAAATACGAGCCGTCAGCGGCGGGGCGAATATCGCCGTGATGCAGCCCTCCGCCGACATGAAGCACTTCGGCAGTGAAAAGCTGACAGGCATTCGGCCCGGGGAATCCGGGAGCTTCACCTTTTATGTGTACGACCCGGGTAGGACGAAATTTGACTTTTCCTATGTGCTGACGGTGACAAACAACGAATTCCTTCCGGGCGATACGAACGAGGGATTCTACGCGGATACGACGGAGGCTATGCGGGAGAAGGCCTTACAGCACATCAACGCACATCTGCTGTTCTTCCGAGAGAAAAATGCGGACGGTACTTACTCCGGGTGGATACCCGGTGGACAGTCGGAGCAGGTGACAGCCACTGCGCAGGAGCAGGCGGTGACGGTGTACTGGGTATGGGTGCCCTGGTACAGCGACATTTTTTCCGCTGGCAGTCCGATGATCGCTTCGGCGGATCGGGAGCGGATTGCAGCACATTACGGGGAGGAACACAAGGCGGATATGTTCGACGGAGGCGAGGTCTCGGAGGACGGCTACAACAAGGCCGACTACATCATCGGCACTACGCTGCGGCATATGTGCTTTGACCTGACCGTGCAGGAGGAGTAAAAGACGATGCAAGCCCGGAAACGGAAAATTTCACAGAAAATGCTACTGATCTTGGTGATGGCGGGGGTACTGATGATCTCCGCCGTTGCCTGGTTCGCGCTGGCCAACCGAAGTCGGTCGGGGGACTTGGAAATTGAAATGCCACCCATCATTTACATCAAGGACGACAATCTGCGGGAGATGACCTCCTTCGACCTGGACGGCCTGCAGATCAACAAGACCTATAACGCCCTGTTCTGCGTGGCTCCGGCCTATGAGGGGGCGGTGAAGGACTTTGATTTGGGTGTGATCTACACGGAGAACATCGGCATGGTCATTAACCTGTACCCGGTGCAGAACATCACCGCTGCGGCCACAGGCAACGAGTACGAGGTGCGGACCCTGGAGGGACAGGCGTGTTATTTTAATTATAGCTCTGCGAATAGTCCAACTCCGGATGTTACCTACACAAAAGAAAGATCAAAGGATAAAACCCATCAGGAAACGCACCTGAACCGGGGTGTATATAAGATCTATAAGGGCGCATTTGACGAGTACACGGCAACCGGTACGGATATACTCACTAAGCTCAATAACACCGAGGCCTACCGCTTTTATGTGCTGCAGGTGACCTGGAAGGAGAATATCTCCGAGGCGGAGCTGGAGAAAGAGACGGATGTGGTGTACATCGTGACCCAGGGCGGCACCAAGAGGGGGGCGTGACGGCATGAGACTAAGAAAAAAGCAGCTCCCTGCGGCCCTATGGGCGGTGCTGGTGCTGGCATTGTCGGCCACGCTGGTGCTGGCAGCCTACTATGGCAAGGGCAACTTTAAGGATGTGTTCGTGAATCGGAAGCACTCCTTTTCCAGCGATGTGCTCAGCAGCGTTTCCGGGTTTGAGGAGGCGGATAAAAATGTGGTGCGCCCCCAGGGTATGGCGGCCAAGAGCATCAGCTTTTATAACTATGACCGCTCTACGGGGGAGTATAACGACTTTGATGTGACCTTCTCCGTGTATGCCTGGCTGGACAGGGGCGATACCGGGCGGGCCTATACCATTTCCTATGGTACTACGACGGGTGAGACGGTGACGGTGAACAGCACGGCCCATGATAAACCGATATTTACCGCCACACTCAAGGGAAAAAAGGCCTCGGAGCTGGCCATAACGGTGTGGTTTAACGCCAGTCAAAACGACGACCTGACCACCTTCCCCAATTTGCTGATGGTGGCTGTGCCCGATACGCCCCGATATATGGCCAGCCGGATGCTGGGGGCGTGCATCGTGCCGTCCCGGTCCGAGGGCTTCCATGTGGACTGCGGGTTTGAAAAAACCGAAGGAAATGTGGATATAGAGGACTACGCAGCGTTTATCTATGGAATCTCCATGGTAGGTGAGCCGCCGGAGGACGGCGTTTTGCGGGTGCTGTGGCGGTCGGACCGGCTGACGCTGATGGAGCATAATAATTTTACGGCGCAGAATGTGGAAAATCCAACGGACGGATTCGACAAATATATCGATATTCCCCAGGAGACGGACTACTATGGCCGGCTCTCCTTCATGCGGGTGCAGGGGATAGCAGATGAGGACAATCCCTGGAAAAAGAATAGCTTTACCTGGTCGGACCTGGAGGGCTTTGTAAAGTGGCAGCAGCTGCCGTAAGGGCACACATACAGACAACAGGTGAATGTGTATGAAAAGTAGATTGCAAACAAATAAAAAGGGGAGAGCGGGCGTACTGTCGGTGCGGTCCGCCGTATGCCTTTTCACAGCTTTGGCGGCGGTGGTGGTGATCGCTTTGGCTTGGTGGAGCCGGGCCTATGCGGCGGATATACCGGCCGGATATGCTCTGGATGCAAGCAAAATTTTGAGCCTTGCTGTTAACGACTCCTATGAGGGTATTACCCGCAATGGGGAGAAGGAGTTCGGCATTGCCGGGGCCCAGGGCTTCGTTACGCTGGCCAGAGTGTCGCAGTCGGATAGCCTGGCAGGGTATACCTTCAAAATCTCGGCAAGAGAGATTTTGAAGCTGGAGGTCCGGTCGGGCAACGGGGAAGAGAACCTGAAAAATAGCTTTTACGGCATCGGCAGCGACAGCTTTCCCTTCAAGGGCAGCATTGTTATGACCGAGGTGACCGCATCCACCTATCTGAATATGAGCGGGTGGAATGTGCTGTTTAACAATCTGTCCAATGAGGCGTCTATTACCACGCAAAATGAGAACATTGGCTTGTGGGCGGATTTTAATGCGCCCTTTGCTTTGTGCGATACGCTCACCATTACAGAGAACGGTCACGCCCTGGATATCAGCGCATTCCGCTTTGCGGCCAGAGAGGAGCAGGACGGAAGTGTAAAGGGTGTAGTGCAAGGGAATAAGACGGCGGGCCTGGTGGCGGGCAAGGTCGCAGGCACTGGCACTTGCGCCGTGGATCTGAGCCCCTGCTTCAAGGACGGGGCCCAGTACGCCTTGGAGACGGCCGGCGGCAGCGCAGGCGGTCTGTTTGGCATGATTGAGAAAGATGCGTCGGTTTCCGTGACCACAGGGAACCTGAATATCCTGGTTTCCAGCGCCGATGCGGGTAATGTCGGTCTGCTGGTGGGCGAAAACAAGGGCACTTTCACCGTGAGCAGCGAAAGCACCTATACAGGCAGCGCTACGGCGGCGACTGACTACGCCGCAGGCCTGGTGGGCGTGAACTCGAATACGGGAAAAGTTAATTTTGCTGAGAGTGTAACGGTGAACACCTTTACAGCTACGGGCGCGTATACAGGCGGCGTGGCGGGCAAATCCGACGGCGAGATCACTGCGGCAGCGGGGAAAACCTGCACCGTTTCAGGCAGCACCTTTACCTCGGCGGCTACCCTGCCGATGCTGGGGGGCGCGGTGGGACAGGCCACGGCGGCTCCGGCGGGCAGCTTTACTCTATCCGGAAACACATTTGCAAAAAGCGGTAATGTGGGCGGCTTTATCGGCAGCTTTACGGCTAAGGATGCAGCTAAATTTACGGATGTATTCGTGGAGACTTCCACATTCAGTGGGACAGGCGGTGCTGCGACCCACAGTGTAGGGGGCTATTTTGGCCTGCTGAATGGGCAAGGTGCCATAACTATCACAAGTGACAAGGCTTCTACCTTTACATTTGATTCCCTGAAAACGGGCAGCTATGGCGGCGTCATTGGTCGGATGTCCGGGAACTCCGATGTAACGGTGTGTGGAAAAACCAGCACGGATGCTATGTCTGTGACGAATACCTTTGCGAGCAGCGGTCTTTCCGGCGCCCTGGGCGGCGCTGTGGGCTGCGTGGGGCAGGGGGCTTACTGCAAGCTGGACAACCTCACGCTGAATAACACCATGAACGCCGCTTTGCAGGCGGGCGTCGGCGACCTGGTGGGGCAGGCTGCGGATAAAGCACTTTTGGATGTAGGCCGCATCACATATACGAATAATGGGCAGGCGTCGGTGCTGGTTTCCACTACCGGGCTCGGAACGGTGCTGCGTCTAGCCGGAGCTATCACGGACAATTCTGCCAACTCCGGACATATTGTGCGCACCCAGACCAATTCGCTGCTGTACGCAGACACCGGCTATACCTTTACCCGCACCGGAAACCTTACCAGCAACGATGTGGGCAACTACGGGCAGATTCTGCGCAATGATAAGCTGCATATTCTCGCCTTTGATGCCGCAAGTCATACAGTGTCTGTGACTGCGCCGCTGGATTCTGCGTCCAATATTACCTTAAATTCTGCGGCGGATGCGGCCAAGCTGGCCCTGACGCTGCACACCCACGGCGCGGTCAGCGGGGTAAACGGCATTCAGGGCAATCAATATAAAAAACTGCTTTCTTCGTCTGTCACCATTACCCTAACGGGGGATATTGACCTGCGGGGCAGCGGCGTGGAGCAGTTTACGCCATCCAATGAACTGGATGTTTTTTTCACCGGCAAGATATTGGGCGGCGGCCATACGCTGACCCTGTCGATCGGGGAGAGCGCCCGGGTGAATGAGAGTGAATCCGCCAATGTGGGCTTGCTGAAGGATATGTCTCTGGTAAATATACGCAGCTTTTTGGGCGCATTTGCTTCTATGAATGGGGCAACAGTGGATAAACTCACTGTAGCCGGAGATATAAAGCTCCATGCCGATGTAAAAAAAGGATTTTTCTTTGGCGGATTGGCGGCCTATAGCAAGAATGGTACGGTCACGATTTCGGACTGCACCACAAAAGTAAAGTTGACACTTTCAAAGGGGAGTGTGGGAGCAAGCCTCTATGCGGGAGGCTTTATTGGAAATGTCTTCGGAAAAACCTTTTCTATCACGGGAAGTACTCTGGCTGCAAATATCACTCAGGAGAGCAATTACAGCTATGATGGTATTTACCTGGGCGGCGCTGTGGGTAGGGCGACTCCGGGTGCAAAGGTTACTTTTACGGGTAACACTGTTAGCACCATCATAGATAAAAAGGTCAATACCCCAAATGCCCGAATAGGCGGGTGCTTCGGGGAGTTGGCGTGTAGTAGTTATGTGGATGTAGACATGACTGGGACAAAGGCTGAGAAAGCGTCCATTACTTCGGTTTCAACAAATGCCAATGGTAGCGCCGGGGGCCTGATCGGACACACGGTGCAGAAGTGCAAGCTGGTGCTGGATGGGGCCTGGCAGGGTGCGGTCAGCAGCGGCAATGCGTCTGTGGGCGGACTTATTTACGACCTGGACGGCAAGCTGACGGTAAATGACGGTTTCTCTGTAAATGGTTCTACCTTTACATCCAATAATGCTACGAAGGGCATTTTGGTGGCCGAGGGTACCCAGGCGTTTGTGGTTGTCAACTGCGACCCGTCGGGGTTCCAGGGCGTGACGGCGGACGGGTTTGATCTGTTCGTGGGCAAGAATATTGCTTCCCGTGCGTCTATGGGCGTTGCTGCCACCGGCGGACTGGTGACGGTGGAAACGGGCGCAAGTATCGGCCAGATTCCCGAAAACAGCGGCTGGTATAGCATGATCTCCGCCCGGCAAAACAGCAATACAAGATATTATTTCAACATCGCGCGGCTTGACCAGGCGGTGACGGGCCACCATACGCCCAGCGCTGCAGCCGCATCCCCGGCAGATGCGATCTACTGGCATGTGTACGACTATGTGCAGGGGGCACTGCCGGACTATGTTCGTGGGGAGAGCTTCCCCACGGCCATCACGGACATCACCGGGGCCGGCACGGACATCGACATGACCAATTACTCCTTCTATCCCACGAAGAAGGAGGGGGTGACCTTTGACTTCAGCGGGCACAAGCTGACCTTTGGCTATTCCGTGGCGGGCCTGCCCCGGACGGGGCAGATGTTCGGCATTCAGAGCGGTATTTTGTCCGATGTGATCGCCACAAATGAAAGTGTCACCGCTTCGCTTACGAATATCACCCTGAGCGGGAAAATTTTCCCGGTGAACTACAATAACGGCAGCAACTCCGGCGCGTTCATCTGCGGTAAGGTGGTGGGCAATCGCACGGCTACTGTGACGGCGGACGCCAATTTCAAGGTGGAAAAGGTGTTCTTTGAAGGTCTGACGGTGGACGGCGCGGCCACGCCGCTGCTGATAGATACCATTGGCAGCAATGTTACCGGAGCCCTGACCTCCGTTTCTCAGTATACGCAGGAAAGCTATGAGAAGATTAGCAAGCATAATACTTACGCAGACGGCACTCCGGCGGCCAGTGCGCTGATCGGCAAGGGCGGCGTGTCTAAGGAAAGCAATAGTACGGCCTCCTCCAACATCTCCGTGACCTTTAAGAATATAGTGTTCGCCTCGAAAACAGGAGAGTCCATCTTCACCAAGGCCAGCTACTTTGAGGCCATCAACTGCGTGAACGGCACGGGCGCATACATCTATAACTTCAATCTGGCGGAGGACTGGGACGGCGGCCACAAGAACGCCGTGACCTACGGTACGGAAATTTCTACCAACCCCAAGCAGTACGAGTATTACGATCAGGAGATATTGGTGGACCCCACCAGCGGGAATCATACGGGAGGTCAAAACACGGCCTTTTCCACCGGGTATCGGCCCTATGTGTATACAACCATGGACGGCGGCACCAGCCTGCGGGTAAACCGCAAGAGTGTGAATTTTGACCGGGGCTGGGGCACCTATGAGAACCCCTATATCATCGAAAGAGCTGCGCAGCTGGAGGAGCTGACAAAGCTGGTGAGCATGAGCAGCGCCTATTCGTTTTCTCAGGATTGGGTCATCAACTATCCAAAAGCCAGCGGTACCGCCTTGGACTATACCGGCTGTGATGTGTACACCGCCTCGACCTCGGGTACGCTGAAGAGTGGGGCGATGACTCTGAAAGCGGAGACGCTGCGGGAGTATCTGCGGGGAGCATATTACAAGGTCTCTGCGCCTATGGAGCTGTCAAGGGAGTTTACAGGCATCGGAACGGAGCAATATCCCTTCCACGGGGTCATTACGGGCAATGGGACCGTTATTAAACTGCCGGATAACACGAATGTGGGCAACACGGGCTACTGCGGATTTATCAATGTGGCCAACGGCTGCGCGGTGTACGGACTGGAGCTGAGCTATGAAAATGTCGGACTGTCGGGGAGTGTATTCGGCGCCAATAAGACTACCAGCACCATCGACTCCACTACTGCCGCATCCACAGGCACAACCCATTTCGGCGGCGTTATCGGCTGGATCGTTGGCGGAGACAATTTGATTGATTCTGTATCCGTAAAGGTGGGGACATTGCAGGCGGGGCATATCACCTCGGTGTATGGTGGCTATGTGGGCCTGATTTCCGGCGGTGGTGTGTCTCTGCGAGAGCTGGGCGAAGCGCCTACGGATATGGCGAGCTACGAGGGATATTATTACTACAATCCCTATGTGGGTAAGGTCATCAGCGGCTACGCCATCTCCAGCGACTTGGTTTATGAAAATACGGCGAAGAATTTCTCCATTCCCGTCATTACCAACGATAGGTTGACCCGGGGCTGCAAGACCGAATGGGAAAGCACCGGCTTATATAAGATTACGGTGGCAGATACCGACGACCTGCTGATGCTGGGCTTTGCCATGAACGGCGGCGCGCTGGAGTATGTATCCAATTATCTTGGGTATGGACAGGGAGCCCTCTCCCGCCACGGTGACTATCACGCAGTTGGAGAAACGAATCCCACTGCGGTGAGCATCATAAAGGGGCGGTATGAGGATGACCTGAGCGGAGGAGGCAAGAGCCTGTTCCTGTCCTACTTTGGAATCAAGTCCCCATCCGATATGCGCAAGACAGAGTTTTCGCTGGAGCTGACAGCGGCGGAATATGACCTGAGCAAATACCCCAATGCATTCCGGGGCCTGGGAAGCCCCTTTGGGGGGACAAACTGCTATAATATCCAAAAAATAACCGGCTTGAAAAATGAGCAAGGGCGGGCTGGAACGGTCATCAAGCTGTACACGGATATAAAGCAGTATTATAAGGCGCAGAATGCATATGAGCCGGACGCATTTAAGAATTTGGCCTTGGTTGAGGAAAGGAATAATTCCGATAATACCATCACCTTCACCGACATCAAGCTCACGGGCCAAATGGCTCTTGGATTTGTAGACCTAAGTGGCAATGAGGTAACGGACAAGGTTTCCAATACTGCGTTCTGCGTAGGCGGATACATGGGCTATGCCCGGAATACTTATTTTGACACGGCTGAAATCGAGAATCTTACGGTGCGCTCTCCCGGTTGGGCTGCTGGATTTGTGGCCAGTGAGGAGTACGACTGGAAAGCTCAAAGCATTCCCTATGTGGTGAACCATTGCCATGTGACCGGGTTGGATGCCAAGGGTGTGCTGAGTACCGGCGGGCTGTTTGCCTATCTGCGGGTACACGCAAATGACGCGGCACGGTTCAACGATGTGTATGTGGAGAATTCCGTTATTCAGGTCATGAACACCTCTGGCGGGGGCTTTAACTACAGCAATAACTGCATTTACGCAGGAGGTATTGTGGGTGCAGCTCTGAATAATTATTCCCTGTCCATGACGGGAGTAAGCATATCGAAAACGGCTGTTCTATGTACCTCCTCAAAGCGATATTACGGCATCGGTAACTTTGATGCGGGCGGTTTTGTGGGCCGGGCGGAGACATCGCTGTACTTTAAGGACTGTACGCTGGATGGGTCGGTTGTGTTTTCCGGCACGGCGCTGGATAACAAAACAGCACCTACCGAATATGCCCTAAGCACCCCGACATCAGGGATGCAGTATACGAAAAGATCAAAAACGCGGCGGCCTATGCCATGAACACCCGATATAACGGGAATGATTCAGATGGCAATGCAGGTGGCTTTGCGGGTATTGCATTTAGCAAGGTCAGCATTGAAAATAGCGCCATTCGCTCCGATGAAGCCTCCACCGTGATCCTGGGCTACAACAATGGCGGCGGCGTTGTGGGCGAGGGTAAGAGCGGGGCTAATTACAGCTTTACGAACCTCAGTGTTCAGGCAACGAATCATCCCCTTTACATCATGGGCCGCTCCTGCTCGGCGGGACTGATTCCGTGGCATGTGCAAGGCGACAGCGCAAATGCTGTCGTTGCAAAGGGGGTAAGGGTGTCCGGCGGCGCATCTGTCCCGGTGTATATTTTGGCGACCAAGAATTCAAGCGGCGATGTGTTTGCCAGCGGGCTTTTGGGGCATGTGAACCAGATTTCCGTGGATGTGACAGACGCAGAGGTGTCCAACTGCATCATTGCGGGGAGTAGGGCGGCCGGTGTCCTCCGGGGCTTTGATGGCGCATCCACTTCTCTACAGAACATAAAGGTATTCGGCAATTATATACAATCGACGAACAGCTCGCTGGCCGGAATCTTCAACACGGTCGGGAAGCCTGTGTCGCTGGATGGCCTGTATTTTGCGGACAATATGCTCCGCAGCGGGAATAGAGGCAAAATAAGTGCCGGGGGCATCGTGGACACCATTGGAAACAACGGTATCCTGAACGGCTGCAATATCTTGATGAAGGACAATGACATGGCCTTTACCGGTTCTGCGAAATCGATTGCCGACATATTGAAGATGGAGACCACGAAGCCATCCGATGTGACCGGGACGGATTACGAGAGAGTCGGATTGATTGGCTACGAGAACAAGGGTATGGCCAATATTCTCGCCCTGAGCGTCGAAGAAGATGACAATGTTGCCAAACAGAAGCGGTTTAGGTTTGAGAGCAGTAGTAGCAGCACCACGGTGATCTTCGCCGGGTACGATGCGCCGTCGGTGTTCGAGACGGAGTATTTTACCAAGGACAATAAGGTGTACACACCTGCGGATGCGCTGCGTGACCATGGCGTTACACCTGTGACGACGGACAAGCTCAACGGCGACGCTGTAACCACAACGCAGGGCAGTGCCACGCCGGACTATCTCAACGCCAATCTGGAAAAATGGGGAGCCTGGAAGGATAAGAGCGTAAAGCTGACAGACACGGGCATAAAACCC
>QWBY01002438.1_pt1 | contig 10692 bp, 9 predicted proteins | sample 1972471 | NCBI WGS metagenome assembly QWBY01 (sample SAMN09866722, study PRJNA288562) | Human gut metagenome isolate term6_stool, whole genome shotgun sequencing...
AGTTAAGGCGGCAGGTGAATGAAGTGTAAAGAAAAAAACTTGGAGGTAGAAAGACATGGCAGTAATTGCAATGAAAGACTTATTAGAAGCAGGTGTTCACTTCGGACACCAAACTAGAAGATGGAACCCTAAGATGGCTAGATTCATATTCACAGAAAGAAACGGAATCTATATCATCGACCTACAAAAGACTGTAGATCAAATTGAAAAAGCTTACAAATTGATCAAGGAAGTTGTTGAAGAAGGCGGAAAGGTTCTATTTGTTGGAACAAAGAAACAAGCTCAAGAAGCTATCGAATCAGAAGCTAAGAGATCTGAAATGTTCTATGTTAACCAAAGATGGTTAGGTGGTATGCTTACTAACTACAATACTATCAAAGGTAGAATTAAAAAGCTTGAAGAATACAACAAGATGGAAGAAGACGGTTCTTTAAGCGTTTTACCTAAGAAGGAAGTTGCTACTATCAGAGCAGAAAAAGAAAAACTAGCTAAATACCTAAATGGTATCAAAGACATGGGTGGAATGCCACAACTATTATTCGTTGTTGACCCTAAGAAAGAAAAGATAGCTATTAACGAAGCTAAGATTCTTGGAATTCCAGTAGTTGCTTTAGTTGATACTAACTGCGACCCAGATGAAGTTGACATTGCTATACCAGGTAACGATGATGCTATCAGAGCGGTTAAATTAATAACAGAAACATTAGCTAATGCTGTTATCGAAGGTAAGCAAGGCAAACAAGAACATTCTGAAGAAAAAGCTGAAGAAAACACAGAAGAAATAAATAACGAAGAAAATTAGGAGGTAAATATGGCTATAAGTGCACAATTAATTAAAGAATTAAGAGAAAAGACAGGAGCAGGCATGATGGACTGTAAAAAAGTCCTAGTTGAAACTGATGGCGACATAGATAAAGCTATCGACCTATTAAGAGAAAAAGGTTTAGCTTCTGCTGAAAAGAAAGCATCAAGAATTGCGTCAGAAGGCTTAGTTGCTTCTTATATTCACTCTGGAAGAATTGGCGTTTTAGTTGAAGTTAACTCTGAAACTGACTTCGTAGCTAAGACTGATGAATTCAAAGAATTCGTTAAAGATATAGCTATGCAAGTAGCTGCATCAAATCCAGAATATCTATGCGAAGAAGATGTTCCTCAAGAAGCTATTGATAAGGAAAAAGAAGTTCTAATTCAACAAGCTATAAATGAAGGAAAACCTCAAAACATAGCTGAAAAGATGGTTGAAGGAAGGATGCATAAATTCTTTGAAAGAGTATGCTTACTTGATCAACCATTCATCAAAGATCCAAGCATTACAGTAAATGACTTATTAAAAGAAAAAATTGCTAAGATTGGCGAAAACATTAAGATTAGACGTTTCGTTAGATATGAAGTTGGCGAAGGCCTAGAAAAGAGAGAAGAAGATTTTGCTGCAGAAGTAGCAAAGCAAATGGGCAACTAATTTATGGCTTATAAAAGGATCGTTTTAAAACTTAGCGGTGAAGCTTTAGCTGGTGGAGAAAAGACTGGTATTGATAACGAAGTTATTAAGTCTATAGCCAAGAGAGTTAAGATTATCACTGAAAAAGGTGTTGAAGTCGGTATTGTTGTTGGAGGAGGTAACTTCTGGAGAGGAAGAGATTCATTAAACATACAAAGAGCAACATCTGATTATATGGGCATGCTAGGAACAGTTATGAATGCACTCGCACTTCAAGATGCTTTAGAAAAGATGGATGTTCTTACAAGAGTGCAAACATCTATAGAGATGAGAGCTGTGGCTGAGCCATATATAAGGAGAAGGGCAATAAGACAACTTGAAAAGAAGATGGTTGTCATCTTTGCTGCAGGTACTGGTAATCCTTACTTCTCTACTGATACAACAGCTGCGCTTAGAGCTGCAGAAATTAATGCAGAAGCTATACTTTTAGCTAAGAAGGGTGTAGACGGAATTTATGATAGCGATCCAAAGCTTAACAAGGATGCTAAAAAATTTGATACTTTGTCTTATCTAGATATACTAAGCAAGAATTTAAAAATTATGGATGCAACTGCAACATCTTTATGTATGGATAACAATATACCCCTAGTGGTATTTGGTATAGATGATCCTGATAACATAGTAAGAGTTGTAGACGGCGAAAAGATAGGAACTATTGTAAAGGAGGATTAATATGCCTGATAGATTTAGTCAAGAATATGAACCGAAAATGAATAAAACAATAGAAGTTTTTAAAGAGGATCTAAATACAGTTAGAGCTGGCAGAGCTAACCCGGCTTTACTTGATAAAATTATGGTTAGCTATTATGGTGTTATGACTCCACTTCAACAACTAGCTAATATTTCAGCACCAGAACCTAGATTATTAGTCATTCAACCATATGATGCAAATAGCATTCCTGAAATAGAAAAAGAAATTCAAAAATCAGACTTAGGTATTACGCCATCAAATGACGGCAAATTAATTCGTTTACCATTCCCTCAATTAACTGAGGATAGACGTAAAGAGTTAACTAAGATAGTTTCTAAGAAAGGTGAAGATACTAAGATTATAATAAGAAATCTTAGAAGAGATTTAATGGATACTATTAAGAAGGCTGAAAAAGATGGAGATATCAGTGAAGATGATAGAAAGACATTTGAAGAAGATGCTCAAAAATTAACTGATAAATACACTGAAAAGATAGAACTTATTACAAAAGAAAAACAAAAAGAATTAATGGAAGTGTAAAATATTAACCCCCCTCTTTACAGGGGGGTTATTTACAAGGAGATAGTTATGATTCCAAATCATGTAGCAATAATTATGGATGGCAACGGCAGATGGGCAAAAATGAGAAACATGCCTAGGACTTATGGCCATAAAGAAGGTATGAATAGAGTTATAGAAAATGTAAGGTACGCCTCTGATTACGGTATTAAATATCTTACATTGTATGCCTTTTCTAAAGAAAATTGGAAAAGACCTAAGGAAGAAGTATCCTTCTTAATGAAACTAATTATCATTTATATTAACAGTCAAATTGATGAACTAGATAGAAACAATGTAAAGATTGTTGTATCTGGTGATTTGGAAGGTATATATCCTGAATCAAAAAGTGTAATAGATTTAGCAATTGAAAGAACATCAAAAAACACAGGACTTGTTCTTAATATTTGCTTAAACTATGGATCAAGAGATGAAATAATTAGAGCTATAAATCTTGCTAATAACGCTGGTAAAGTGATTAACTCTTATGAAGATCTTAAAGCATACTTTTATAATTCATATATACCAGATCCAGATCTAGTTATTAGAACTAGTGGGGAAGAGAGATTATCAAACTTTTTACTTATGCAGTGTGCATACAGTGAGTTATACTTCACTGATAAGTTATGGCCGGACTTTCATAAAGAAGATTTTGCTGAAGCCTTAGATAGTTTTGCACATAGGCAAAGAAGGTATGGAGGAATATAATGAAAAGTTTTTTTAAAAGATTAGCTACATCTGTAGTTGTATTATTACTTCTAATATTAATTATTTATGATATGAACCATATCTACAGATTTGGTATCTTTTTATGTGCAACACTTGCATCATATGAAATGTTAAATATGATGGCAGACTCTAGGAAGATATTAACTTATATCCTTGCAATTTTAATTAATCTTTTAATTTATCTTAACACTTATATTTTTATTATGCCAATAGAACATATATTCTTATTGGCAAGTATTATTTTCTCTGTAATAAGCGTTGCCGACAAAGATTTTACATCAAAAAGCTTTTTGAGCTTGATATTTACAACATTTTTTATTATATATCCATTCTCAATTTTCTACAGCATACACGATAGAAATGTGCTTATACTAATATTTTTAATTTCTATATCAAGCGATGTGTTTGCATATGTATGTGGTACCTTGTTTGGTAAACACAAATTAATTGAGAGGGTAAGTCCTAATAAAACAATTGAAGGTTCGCTTGGCTCGTACATAATAACTGTAGCTCTAACGTATCTATATATTAGATACTTTAATTTAAGCTGCAATCAATATTATTACATAGGCTTATTTTTAGTGCCAATTGTAGCACAATTTGGTGATTTAATATTTTCAAAACTAAAGAGAGCTTATAATATTAAGGATTATGGATACATATTTCCAGGACATGGAGGTGTGATGGACAGATTTGATAGCGTTTTATTGGTTTGTCCATTTGTTATAATTTGTTTTTTTTAAGGAGTAATTAATATATGAGTATGATAATAGCTTTTCTAGTATTTTTAGTTTTGGTTACAATTCATGAATTTGGACACTTCATTATGGCTAAATGGGCAGGAATCAAAGTGAATGAGTTTGCTGTTGGTATGGGTCCTGCGATTTTGAAAAAGCAAGGTGGAGAGACTCTTTATTCTTTAAGAATATTTCCGCTTGGTGGCTACTGCGCTATGGAAGGCGAGGACGATGAAAGTTCAGATGAAAGAAGCTTTGACAACGCTAAAGCTTATAAGAGACTTGTAGTTATACTTGCTGGTGCTTTTATGAATATTATACTTGCAGTAATTGCATTTTTGATAGTTAATATGCAAAGTGGTTATACTGACTTACGCATTGATAAGGTTGAGCCAGATTCAGTGGCATATATTGCCGGTATTCATGAAAATGATGAGATAATTTCATATAATGGTAAAAAACCTTTATTATTTCTTGAGCTAAGAAATATGATACTTAACTCAAATAAAGATATAGATACAATCACAATAAAAAGAGATGGTAAACTATTAAATTTTGAAATTAAGCCTGAACTAGCCAGTATTAATGATAATGGAAAGGTATATGAATATAAGAAAATTGGCATTAGGCCACAAGTACGTCATGACTTCTCGGGTGCTTTTAAAGAAAGTGTTAACACTTGCAGATATGCTTTTAGATCTATGTTTGAATTTTTATCAAGAGCCTTTAAAGGTAATGTTAAGAAAAATGAGGTATCAGGTCCGGTTGTTATAATCAAAACTATAGCGAGCGCCGCCAAGGTAGGTTTCAGCTCTGTAATGTTTTTACTTGGACTTATAAGCATCAACCTTGCATTTTTTAACCTTCTTCCTTTCCCAGCTCTAGATGGAGGAAAGGCTGTATTTATATTATTTGAGATGATAACTGGTATTAAAGCTAATAAAAAATTTGAGTATGCAGTAAATATAATTGGTTTTTCATTATTGATACTCTTATTCTTATTTGTAACATATAATGATGTCAGAGGTTTGATAAGATGATAGAAAGAAAAAAGACTAGAAAAATATTTGTTGGAAACGTTGCTATAGGTGGCGATGCCCCAATAACTATACAATCAATGACCAATACAGATACTAAAGATGTTAAAGCAACAGTTGAACAAGTGCTAAAAATGGAAGACAAAGGTCTTGACATAATTAGAATGGCTGTTAATGATGAAGATGATGCTAAAGCAATAAAACTAATAAAAGAAAAGATACACGTACCAGTAATTGCTGATATACAATTTGATTATAAACTTGCTTTGATGGCTGCTAGAGAGGGGTATGACTGCATAAGAATTAATCCTGGTAATCTAAACTCAATTTCAGAACTTAGAGAAATTGTTAGCATATGTAAAGATAAAAACCTACCTATAAGAGTTGGAGCAAATTCAGGTTCTATATCTAAAGAGATGCTTAAAAAGTATGCTGGAGTTAATGAGAAATCACTTGTTTATGGAGCTCTTGAACAAGTAGAAATGTTAAATAAATTAGATTTTTACAATCTAAAGGTATCCATAAAATCATCTGATGTAAATACCTGTATAGATGCTAACAGATTATTCTCATCATTGTGTGATTATCCGCTGCACTTAGGCTTAACAGAGGCAGGCTCGCCATCTGTGGGTATAGTAAAGTCATCTATAGCTATAGGAACACTTTTAAAAGATGGTATAGGAGATACTATAAGAGTATCACTTACATCTGATCCTGTTGAAGAAGTTATAGCAGCTAAGAAGATACTGAGTGCCTTAGGAATACGTAAGAATTCTGTAAACCTTGTTTCTTGTCCTACATGTGCAAGAACAAAGATAGATATTATTCCTATAGTTGAAGAGCTAGAGCCATTATTAGCAAATATAAACAAAAACATAAGCGTTGCAGTCATGGGCTGTCCTGTTAATGGCCCTGGCGAAGCAAAGCATGCAGATATTGGTGTAAGTATGGGCAGTGACTTTGCTTATCTGTTTAAAAAAGGTAAAGTCATTAAAAAACTAGACAGAAGCGAAGTAGTCAAAGAATTGTTAAAAGAAATTGAAAGAACGGGAAGTAACGATGAGATTATTTAAGCCAGAAGAATTAAATATTAATTTAGATTTTATAAAAAATGAAGATAAAGTCTTTTTTGAGAGTCCTGTCTTAAAAGATGAAACTCTTAAAATAACTTATTATCATAACATTAATGATCTAAATTTAATTAAAGAAGTAGATGAATTAATTAAGTCTACTTTTTTAAAGTTCTCTTTAGAAAATATTAATATAAATAGTATAAAATATTTAAAATGTACTGATTATTTTGAAACAATAAAAGTAGAATTTTCTGATATAGATGAAGGATCAATCTCATATGAAGAGAACGATGAATCATATATTTTTACATTGGACGATAAACTACTTCTTGATAGTTTTAATGCTAATCCATGTTTAGAGCTTATGAGGTCTCTATGCTCTAATTTTGAAAATAAAGTAATAAAAACACTTAGTAGAGAAATAACTGTTAATAAAAAAGAGTTTATAGACAATTTAAAGAACAACGCAGATAGAATTAGTGAAAATTTTAAAATAGTAAAAGAAGAAAAGAAAAAAAGTGAAGCTAGCAGTGATACATCAGGTAAAAAATCATTTTTCAAAAAAAGCAAACAAATAGACAAGAACAAATGTACTAAGATAAAGGACATAAACTCAGATATGGACTTTATAACTATTCAAGGCGAAGTTTTTGAATATGAGTTTGTAGATAGAGATGACTATGCGTTATTAAAATTTGCTGTTGATGACGGCGAAGAGGCTATAAGAGTTAGTAAATTTATAAGAAAGAATAAAGACGGCGAATATGATTATGATTATGATATAGAAGATGGTGTAAAGCTTTACCTTTGTGGTAATGTTAATTTGTTTCAAAATATAATGAGTATTAAAATATACTCTTACGAAATAATTAATGAAGATAAAACTTTAGATGACGAAGAAGACATTAAAAGGGTAGAGATAGGTTTGCATACAAAGATGTCAAGTCAAGAAGGTTTTATTTCTGCAAAAGAATATTTTAAAGAAGCTAAGAGAAGAGGTTATGAATCCATTGGTTTTATGGATAAAAACGTCGTTCAAAGTTATCCTGAGATAATGGACGCCGCAATTGAAACTGGAATTAAACCTTTATATGGAGTTGAGGCTAATCTATTTGATGATACAAAATCACTAGTTAATAATTATAAGGGAGATAATAAAAACACATTTGTAGTTTTTGACGTGGAAACAACAGGTTTTTCACCTATTGATGACAGAATCATAGAGATGGGTGCTGTAAAGATACAAGATGGTAAGGTCATTGATAATTTCTCTGAATTTACAGATCCCGGTTTTCATATTCCATATAGAATTACGGAATTAACAACGATTGATGATGCAACAGTTGCTGGATGTCCATCCTTTGATAATATTTTGGATAAATTTATGGATTTTTGCAAGGATTCTGTTTTAGTTGCACACAATGCAGAATTCGATATATCATTTATCAAAAGTTCTATGCACAGGATGGGAATTCATTTCGATTACGAATATATAGATACACTAGAACTATCAAGATACTTATTACCTGATTTAAAGAAGCACAAGCTAGATGTACTTACATCTATGTTCAACATAAATCTTGAAAATCATCACAGAGCAATAGATGATGCTACAGCTACAGGTTTTGTCTTTCTAAAGCTATTAGATTTATTAAAAGAACAAAACTGCATTGACCTTGATGCTTTGTCAAAGATTAAGTCTAAAAACTACTATAATGTTCATAAAGTATCTATGTTTGCAAAAAATTTAACTGGCCTTAAGAATCTATATAGGCTTATATCTCTTTCACACATTGATAATTACTATAGACAACCTATAGTTTATAAAAGTCAGTTGGAAGACAATAGAGATGGTTTATTAGTTGGAAGTGGCTCTTACAGTGGTGCGATATACAATGCACTACTTAGATGTGAAGAGGACGAAAAACTTAAAGAAATGATGAAGTTCTACGATTTTATAGAGCTTCAGCCAATGGATCAATATCTATATTTAGTGGAAGATGAAAGCGTTCACGAGATAGATGCAATAAAAAACATTAATAGAAGATTATACGATACTGCAAAAGAATTAAACATCCCTGTATTAGCTAATGGAGATGTGTATTATATTGATCAAAAGGACAATGTATATAGATCAATTTTAGTATTCAATAGAAAAAACTTCGTTGGTAATAGAAAAGAATGCAACAATACTGATCATTATTTTAAAACTACAAAAGAGCTATTGAATAATTTCCCATATTTAAGCAAAGAAGAAGCTAAAGAAATTGTTATAGACAATACTCTAAAGTTTGCTGAAGAGTTTGAAAACATTAGGCCTATACCTAAGGATACCTTCCCACCATTTATTGAAAACTCAGACAAGGACTTGAGAGACTGTTGCTACAACAAAGCTACAAGCATATATGGAGATCCGCTTCCTGATATAGTTAAGAAAAGACTAGATAAAGAACTTGATTCAATTATTGGTAACGGTTACGCTGTTTTATATATAATAGCAAGAAAACTTATCTTGCAATCAAACGCGGACGGTTATGTTGTTGGATCTAGAGGTTCTGTTGGCTCATCATTTGCGGCGACTATGAGTGATATAACTGAAGTAAATCCACTTATACCTCATTACGTATGCCCAAATTGTAAGCACAGCGAGTTTATTGATGATCCAAAGTATGACTCAGGCTTTGACCTACCACGTAAAAATTGTCCTATTTGCTCACATGAAATGAACAGAGATGGACAAAAAATACCATTTGAGGTATTCCTTGGCTTCCATGGCGATAAAGAACCTGATATAGATTTAAACTTTGCTGGAGATTATCAACTAACAGCACACAAAAATACAGAAAAAATATTTGGTGAAAACTTTGTATTTAGAGCGGGCACTATTGGTACGCTTGCTGATAAAACTGCTGCAGCATGTATATTAGATTATCTAGAAAAAAAGAATAAAAGTATCTCATATTTACACGCAATGTTCTTAAGTAAGAGAATAAAGGGCTCAAAGAGAACAACAGGCCAACATGCTGGTGGAGTAATGGTTGTTCCTAAGAATAAGAGCATCCTAGATTTTACACCAATTCAAAAACCTGCAGATGATATGCAAACAGATATAATTACGACACATTTCGATTATCATTCAATAAGCGGTAAAATTTTAAAACTAGACTTACTTGGTCATGATGTTCCAAACATCATTAAAAACTTAGAAGACTTAACAAACACTAAGATTGAAGATATACCTTTCGATGATGAAAAAGTATTATCATTATTCTCATCAACAGAAGCTCTTGGAGTCGACAAAGATGACCTAAAATACGGTGTAGGCACTATTGCTATACCTGAATTTGGAACAAACTTTGTTAGAGGTATGCTTAAAGATACTAAGCCTAAAACATTTTCTGACCTTGTAAGAATAAGTGGACTTTCGCACGGAACAAACGTATGGAACAGCAACGCTGAAAAACTAGTTAATGAAATGAATGTACCAATGTCAGAAGTTATATCTACAAGAGATGACATTATGAACCAACTTATTGATGCTGGCATGGATAAATCAACAGCATTTAAGATAATGGAATTTGTTAGAAAAGGTAAGCCATTAATACAAAAGAAAGTTGTAGATAATGAAACAATTATAGTAAACTATGAAGACGAGATTAAGAAGTATCCATTACCTGAGTGGTACCTTGATAGTTGCCATAAGATATCATATCTATTCCCTAAGGCTCACGCAGCTGCTTATGTCATGATGAGCTATAGACTTGCATGGTATAAAGTTTACTATCCAGCTGCCTTCTATGCAACATATTTTACACAAAAAATTAACGATTTTGATTATGATGCCTTAGTATATAAGATTGAAAACTTGGATAATCTAATAAAAGAAATATCTCAAAGTCCACAAATAAAGAAAAAAGACGGAGACCTATTATCTTTAGCAGAAGTTGTTAAAGAGATGCAGCTTAGAAATATAACTATGTCATCAATAGATTTAGATAAGTCACTGGCTACAAAGTTTACAGTTATTAATGGAGAGGTTATACCACCATTTACAGTCATAGCTGGACTTGGTAAAGATCCTGCAAACAATATCATTAGAGAAAGAGAGATAAGAGAATTTAATTCGATCGAAGACTTTCAAAAGAGGACTCAAGTTAACAATACAGTAATCACATATTTGAAGTCTATAAATTTCTTCAAAGATATGCACGACACCAATCAGATAAGCTTATTTTAATTGACAAAACACAGCATCTATAGTATAATCAACTTAGTGGTGTAGTATTCTAGTCAGTATTCTATATCATGAAGGCGGGGCTAAAAATCCGCCAAAGAGCGTATCGATGAAGTTCTTGATTTGTGCTTGTGA
>QWBY01006032.1_pt1 | contig 10691 bp, 9 predicted proteins | sample 1972471 | NCBI WGS metagenome assembly QWBY01 (sample SAMN09866722, study PRJNA288562) | Human gut metagenome isolate term6_stool, whole genome shotgun sequencing...
TCTCCGCTTTATGGAGATTCGTTAATGAAGCGCCCATTGCGGTACCGCACGATGGGTGCTGTGAGAGAGGGGCGGGGAAACCCGTCCCCCTACTCGATGGTCTTTTCTGTATGCTGATCTGATTAAGTAAACATAAAAGTTGACTAAGTAATAAAAAATGTTTACTATCTAATCGTTACTGGAGTTTTGGATGAAATATGGCCAGTTCATCAAAGCTCTTAAGGACAAGGGCGTGAAGGTAGAGGATCGAACAAGACATCTGAAGCTTTCTTACGGCGGCAAGCAAACAGGTTGCAAAAGGTATCCGACGGAAGAGTATCCTCCGATGCTTCTAGCTAAAATTTTGAAGCAGCTCGGCCTTTGAACTTAAGTAGCAGGCGGGGGGATTCCCGCCTTTCACAATATCGGAGGTTCATGTGAGATTTTCTTACCCGTGTGAAGTATCGAGAGATTCTGAGACCGGTCAGGTTATCGTGGAATGTAAAAATCCTTCAGCTTTTGCTTTCGGAGACAGTTTAGAAGAGGCTGTGAAAGAGATGCACTCTCTTCTGCTCGATTGCGTTTCCGACTACTTTGATGAAGGGAAAATTTTTCCAAACATCACAAAACCGGCAAAAAAGAATGAAGTATTTGTCGAGTTAACTCCAAGCGAAACCGTCAAAGTTTTGTTTCTTAATTCCATGGTCGAAACCAAGACAAAGCCTATCCAAATCGCCAGACGCTTAGGAATAGCCAAGCAAGAAGTTACTCGTATCTTGAATCCGAGACAGAAAACTAAGATTGATACTTTAGAAAAAGCAATCGAAGCTACCGGGAAAAAATTAATTTATTCAATTGTCTGACAGACATCGAGAACGAATTCGAATTGAATTCCCGTTTGCAGATGGTTAACATCCGGACGGGAATTTTTTTAGTTTTCTGTATTTTCCTGCTCCACCAAATATTTGTATTAGTGAATTAAGCCTTGTTGCTTTCCTCCCATCTAAATTGAAAATAGATTTCAATCGAAAATGATGTAATTTGTCAGTGGCGTTCCGATTGCTTATCAGTTCTACCTTTGTTAGATAGGTCAGGCGAGCCCGATTATCACGTATCGTTCTGAAGCGGTATTAGACAAGCCTCCAGTAATCTAATAACCGTGCCTAAAACCCCAGCCCGACTCGGTTTTTTAGTAAGATAAAAGTTATATTTTGATATAATTTGATAAAAGGAGTATCAAATATGACCACTTTAACACTTCGAAAAGTTGGCGGATCTACCATGCTTGCCCTTTCTCCTGCGCTTCTTCAAATTTTGGGAAGGAGAGCGGGAGAACAAGTTGTTATAAAAGTAGAGAGCGGGCGACTAATCATTGAACCTAAGGTTGCTCGAAGAAGGGTTTCTAAATACAACCTTTCTGATCTCTTGAAAGAACAAGAAAAAATACAAGCTGAGTTAGACAAAGACCGTGACTGGGTGACAAAAAAACGTCCCGTTGGAGAAGAAATTTTATGAGAAAGTTCTTTGACCGAGGAGACGTTGTTTTCCTTGACTTTGATCCCTCTCTGGGACATGAACAAAAAGGGCGAAGGCCGGCACTGATTCTTACAAAAAAGATTTTCAATGAACAATTGCGAGTGGCTTGTGTTGCGCCGATCACTGGAGGAGGCTCTCTGGCTAGAGACTGCGGCTTCGCTGTTACTTTGCAAGGAACAGGGCTAGAAACAACTGGTATTGTTCGTTGCGATCAAATCCAAACTCTTGATTTATCCGTTAGAAATTGCCAATTGATAGAGAAGGCTCCCGATTATTTAATTGATGAAGTTCTCGACAGAGTGATCAGTCTCTTTGATTAATAACTAAAGATTTTTCCGTAATTTATTTTTGGAAGTATGGGCTTTAAGCTTCCAAGCAAACTAAAATAAAAAACAGATTTCACTCGAAAAAGGTGCAATTCTTCAGGCACTATCGGGGATGCAGCAGGAGGCTCCGGCAAGGAGAATGCATTTACTCGAAAGCATCGCTGTCTATGGGTAAGGCAGAGACGTTTATGCCGCATTTCAGTGATGCTCAGATCTCAACAATTTTTGTGGCCAGATACAACAATGACAACTGCAAGAGACAAGCTTTTTATTTTCGATACAACCCTTCGTGACGGAGAACAAAGTCCGGGCGCAAGCATGAGCCCGCAAGACAAACTCCGTATCGCCAAGCAGCTTGAATTCCTGGGTGTTGATGTGATTGAGGCAGGTTTTGCTGCCGCCTCTCCCGGAGACTTTGAATCCATCTGCGCAATCTCCAAGGTAATTCGTAACTCTACGGTTTGTTCGCTTGCCCGGGCAAATCCTTCCGATGTGAGAAAAGCCGGCGAGGCTATTGCCGCAGCTCCGAGACGCCGCATTCATACGTTCATTGCAACTTCTCCGCTTCACATGGAGAAGAAGCTCAACATGACGCCGGAGCAAGTAATCTCTCGGGCTGTTGAGGCCATTCGCATCGCAAAGGAATACACCGACGATATCGAGTTCTCCTGCGAAGACGCTTCCCGCTCTCAGCCGGAATTCTTGTACCGCATCATTGAAGCGGCGATCCGCGAAGGCGCTACCACGATCAACATTCCGGATACCGTCGGATATGCTGTTCCATCTGAATTCGGTGCTTTTGTTCGCGACCTGCGCGAGCATGTTTACAACGCAGACCAAGCCGTTTGGTCTGTTCACTGCCACAACGATCTCGGACTTGCCGTCGCCAATTCTTTGTCCGGCGTAATCCACGGCGGTGCTCGTCAGATTGAGTGCTCTATCAACGGTCTTGGCGAAAGAGCCGGTAACTGCGCTCTCGAAGAAGTTGTCATGGCGGTTAAAACCCGTAATGACTTCTTTAAGCTCGGCGTTGATATCAACACCCGTCAGCTTGTTCCGACGTCTAAGCTTGTGTCTTCCGTGACCGGCTTCCCCATCCAGCCGAACAAAGCCGTGGTCGGTTCCAATGCCTTCTCGCATGCGTCCGGAATTCATCAGGACGGCGTGATCAAACACCGCGAAACCTACGAAATCATGACGGCAGAAGAAGTAGGCTGGACAAGCAATCGTATGGTTCTCGGCAAGCTCTCCGGCAGAAGTGCCTTTCGTCAGCGTGTACGTGAACTGGGCATTCCGACGAAGAGCGAAGCCGAAATCGATGATGCATTTGCCCGATTCAAAGATTTGGCAGACAGAAAAGTTCAGATTTTTGACGAAGACATTCAGTCGCTTTTCGATGCGAAGAACATCCAGCCGCAGGAAATCTCTTTCGTTTCCCTGAAACAGGAAAGCCAAACCGGTAAGACACCGGTTGCCGAAGTAACCTACATGGATCACGGAGAGCAAAGAGTTGGTCGTGCCGAAGGCAACGGCCCGGTCGACGCAACGTTCCAAGCCATTGAGAGCTGCGCCAAGAGCGGAGCAGAACTTCTGCTCTTCTCGATTAACGCGCTGACTAAGGGCGCCGAAGCCCAAGGCGAGGTGACGGTTCGCTTGTCCGTCGGCGGCCGCGTCGTTAACGGCAACGGATCCGACCCCGATGTACTGGCGGCTTCCGCTAAGGCTTATTTAGATGCTCTGAATAAGCTTGCCAAAGCGGATGATCGCAAGAATCCTCAGTTCGATCATGAGCCGACTCCGTAAGAGCTGACTTACGAGTAGATTGACAGACGGGCGCTTCGGCGCCCGTCGCTGTAAGGAGAAACACAATGGCTTCAGACGCAGAAATGGCTTCCTATATTGCGGACATGCTCAATCCTTTGGGAGAGGTTCGGATTAAGAGAATGTTCGGAGAATACTGTTTCTACGTGAATGAGAAACCCGTCGGCTTTTTGTGCGATAACGAAGTTCTCGTTAAGACGAATGCAGAAATGAGAGCTCTGCATCCTGAGATGCCGCAAAAGCTGCTATTTGACGGAGCGGTCAATCCGATGTGGCTGATTGACAACCCGGACGATAGAGAAGCTGTCGAACGATACTTCGGCATTGCTGCGAAGATGCTTCCGGCGCCCAAACCAAAGAAACCGAGAGCGTTGAAGAAGCCGTTAAAAACAAGAAAGTATCGGGACGGAGAAGGCTCGCCTCTGAATGATCCCGCCGTCATGGGCGAGGGCACGAGAGAAAACAGTGACTAAAAGTTAAGGATCTGATGGAAAACGAGGAGAAGAATTGATTTTTTAGATATAATCTCGACTCGTTTTAAACACGCTCCGGCGTATTTTCCGTCGGAGTCGCTAGTAACGCCGAAAGGCAAAGGAAAATAAAATGGCACAGACTACTGCTCAAAAAGCTGAAATCATCGAGAAGTTCGCTCAGTCCAAGGGTGACACCGGATCTCCTCAGGTTCAGGTTGCTCTTCTGACAGCTCGTATCAACGAACTCACAGAGCACTTCAAAGTTAACCCGAAAGACCACCACAGCCGTCGCGGTCTTTTGAAGATGGTTTCCCGCCGTCGTAAGCTCCTTGACTACCTCAAGGGTCGTGACCTCGCAGCTTACAAGGCTTTGATCGAAGCCCTCAACCTGCGTAAGTAATCTTACCGGCATACCGATGAGCAGCGGTCCGCGGTTTTGTTACCGTTGACCGCTGTGTTTGTTTTTACAGATAAGATTTTTTTAAAAACCGGAACGTACGCGCGTTGCTGTATGTACGTAAGGCGGTCAGGACCGCCGAGTCGTAGATACCGCAATGTGCAGTTCCAAACATAAGGAAAAGAACGACATGACGATGTTCAATAAAATAGTCAAGTCCTTTAAGTACGGCGACCACAACGTCCGTCTTGAAACCGGCGAAATCGCTCGCCAGGCCTCCGGCGCCGTGATCTGCGACATGGACGACACCGTTGTATTAGCCACCGTTGTTGCAAAGAAAGAAATTAAACCGGGTCAGGATTTCTTCCCTCTGACCGTTGATTACATTGAAAAGACTTACGCTGCCGGCCGGATTCCGGGAGGCTTCTTCAAGCGCGAAGGCCGTCCGAGCGAAAAAGAAACGCTCACTTCCCGCCTGATCGACCGTCCGATCCGTCCGCTGTTCCCGGAAGGCTTCTTCAATGAAGTTCAGATCATTATTCACGTCCTTTCCGTGAACCCCGAAGTTGATCCCGACATTCCTTCCATGATCGCAGCATCTGCAGCTCTGGCTGTTTCCGGCGTACCCTTCAACGGCCCGATTGCAGCCGCCCGCGTCGGCTACATTAACAACGAATACGTTCTCTGCCCGAACCTTTCTCAGATGAAAGATTCCAAGCTCGACCTCGTCGTTGCCGGCACGGAACGCGCCGTCCTGATGGTTGAGTCCGAAGCTGATCAGCTCTCTGAAGAAGTCATGCTCGGCGCCGTAATGTTCGGCCACGAAAAAATGCAGGTTGTTATCGAAGCCATCGACGAACTCGTTGAAGAAGGCGGCAAACCGCTGTGGGACTGGGCTCCTGCAGAACGCAACCAGCAGCTCGTTGCACTCATTAATCAGGTTGTCGGCAACCGTATTCATGAAGCTTACGAACACCGCAGCAAGCAGGACCGCAACGAATGCCTGCGCGCGATCTATGATGACGTTAACGAGAAAGTTAACGCAGCCGTTGAAGTCGGCGAACTTGCCGATATCGGTGAGAACGAAGTCGCCAACATTCTCTTTGAAATGGAAGCTGCTCACGTTCGCGGCAAGATTCTTTCCGGCGAACCGCGTATCGACGGCCGCGACACCCGTACCGTTCGTCCGATCGAAATTCGCACCGGCGTTCTTCCGCGTGCTCACGGCTCTGCGCTCTTCACCCGCGGTGAAACCCAGGCTCTGGTTGTCACAACTCTGGGCACCAAACAGGACGAACAGATCGTTGACGGTCTGACCGGAGAGCAGCGTGAACGCTTCATGCTTCACTACAACATGCCTCCGTTTGCTACCGGCGAAACCGGCCGCGTCGGCTCTCCGAAGAGACGCGAAATCGGTCACGGCCGTCTGGCTAAACGCGCCCTGACTGCCGTTCTGCCGAACGAAGAAGATTTCCAGTACACCATGCGTGTGGTTTCCGAAATCTGCGAATCCAACGGTTCTTCTTCCGACCACCTCGGCGATATGGACTTCAAGGTTGCCGGTACCGATCACGGCGTGACCGCTCTGCAGATGGACATCAAGATTGAAGGCATCAGCAAGGAAATCATGCAGGTCGCTCTGGCTCAGGCTAAGGAAGGCCGTATGCACATTCTCGGCAAGATGCACGAAGCCGTTGAAGGTCCGAAGACAGAACTTTCTCCATACGCTCCGCGTCTGGTTTCCTTCAAGATCAATCCGGATAAGATCCGTGACGTGATCGGCAAGGGCGGCGCTGTGATTCGTGCTCTGACGGAAGAAACCGGCACTCAGATCAACATCGAAGACGACGGTACCGTTACCATCGCTTCCGTTGACGAAGCCGCTGGTGCAGAAGCCCGCCGTCGTGTTGAAGAGCTTGCCGCTACCGTTGAAGTCGGTAAGGTTTACGAAGGCAAGGTTCAGAGACTGCTCGACTTCGGCGCTATCGTTCAGGTTCTGCCGGGCCGCGACGGTCTGCTGCACATCAGCCAGATCGCGCATGAACGCGTCAACCAGGTCAGCGACTACCTCAAGGAAGGCCAAATCGTTCTCGTGAAGGTTCTTGAGATCGATGACAAGGATCGTATCCGTCTTTCCATGAAGGCTTTGATTGAAAAGCCCGAACACAAGGAAAAGAAGGAAGAAGCTGCTCAGCAGGAAGGCAATCCTGACATCATCAAAGGCTAATTCCCTTTGATTCTGAAATAGCTAAATGACAAAACCGGCGGCCAAGACCGCCGGTTTTGTCTTTCAATTTGTTGCGAAATCCTGTAATGACTGCTTCAGGTCTCTTTGCCATAATTTTGCGATTCACTGATGCAATCTGAAGAAAAAGTAATGAAATTGAACGGAAACTCTCTCGATGAAGTACTGAAGAAGGAAACTTTATCCGATGAGGATATCGTGTTCCTGCTCGGACTGACGGATCCTGAAGACTGCACAAAACTTCAGCAGGCTGCCTATGAGACGACGACCGAGCTGATGGGCAATAAGGTTTATTACCGAGGCCTCATTGAAGTCTCTAATGTCTGCACGGTTGACTGCCGTTACTGCGGTATCCGCAAAGACAATCACGTTGTCAGCCGATACACGCTGACCAAAGAAGAAATTCTGAGCGCAGCGTTGTTTGCGGCAGAAAACGGCTACGGAAGCATCTGTCTTCAGGCCGGTGAACGAAACGATCCGAAGTTCGTTTCGTTCATCTCTGAGTGTTTGAGAGAGATTCATCGCAAAACCGTTTCGAAAAACCTTCCCAACGGTCTAGGAATTACTTTGAGTCTCGGCGACCAAACGAAAGATGTGTACGAGGAGTGGGCGCAGGCAAGCGGCAACCGAAAGAATCTTCGTTATCTGGCGCGCTTTGAAAGCTCCAATCATGAGCTCTTTGATTTTCTTCATAACGTTCCCCACAAGAAGTCGAAACAACTGGAGCACCGTCTGCAGTGCCTGCAGTGGCTTAAAGAATGTGGTTATCAAGTGGGTACCGGCGTGATGATCGGCATTCCCGGGCAGACTTTGAAAGACTTGTGTGCGGATATTCGTTTGTTCCAAAAACTTGAAGCCGACATGATCGGTATGGGTCCGTACCTCATGAGCGAGGGCGGGGATCTCAAGTCTTTGGGTCAAACCGAAAACAAGCAGCTTTTCCAGCTTTCTTTGAACATGATTGCGGTCACGCGTTTGGTGATGGGCAATATCAATATTGCCGCCGCGACGGCGATGCAGGTTTTGGATCCTCAGGGCAGAGAAACCGCGATTTCTTACGGCGCCAATGTCGTGATGCCGAATCTTACTCCGCTGCAGTATCGAGAGGGATATCAGCTGTATGACAAGAAACCGGGACTCAAAGACGACCCGGAAACCTTCGGTCTGAAGCTTGAAGAACGCATTCAATCCAAGGGCAGAGAAGTCGGCTGGAATCTTTCGGGATCGTCGAGAAAGTGGCTGAACCGCACCGGCAACTCGCAGGAAGGCTACGACGGCAACAAGAGTGCGAGCGAGCAGTCCATGCTGTGGATTAAATCAACTGAATCGTAAAACTACGAGTAAAATTCGATATTTAGTTTCTACAACGGAGTATTGGAGTTATCTGATGCGCAGAAGTTTGGTGATTGCCAATTGGAAGATGAACGGCTCGGTCGATTTCATTGACCAATGGACGAACGTCTTCACAACTTTTTCTCCCGTGAACACCGAATTAGCCGTGTGTCCGCCTTTTGTCTACATTCGCTATCTCCAGCAGAAGTTTTTGACAAGCGCACTGGATATCAATGTCGGCGCGCAGGACTGCTCCGTTCATGAATCTGGTGCTTTTACGGGGGAAGTGAGCGCAGGGATGCTGGCCGATGTTAAATGCCCCTGGGTCATTGTCGGACATTCGGAGAGAAGACAGTATCACGGAGAAACCAACGAAATCGTTGCGGCAAAAGCCAAGATTGCCATCGAGCACGGACTGCGTCCGATTGTCTGCGTCGGAGAGACGCTCGAAGAGCGTGAAAGCGGACGGACAAGCGACGTTGTGATCGGACAGCTCAATGCCGTTCTGGATGTTATCGGGCCGGAAGCTTTAGTTACCGGAGCGGTAGCTTACGAGCCTATTTGGGCCATCGGAACCGGCAAAACCGCCACGCCTCAGCAAGCTCAATTAGTTCACGCGGAACTGAGGGATAGTGTAGAATCTCGGGATTCTCAAGCTGCTTCCGCGCTCAGAATTATTTACGGCGGATCCGTCAAGCCGTCCAATGCGGCAGAGCTTTTTGCCTGCAATGACATTGACGGAGGCTTGGTCGGCGGAGCTTCTTTGAAAGCAGCGGATTTTTATGCCATTGCCCAGGCCGCCAGCGGAATAGGGCTGATTTAATAAACGGATACAATTTATTATGCATTTACTGATTACGGTTGCGGTTGTTCTGCAGGTGATTTCTGCAGTTGCAATCATTGTTTTAGTGCTGCTTCAGCACGGTAAAGGCGCCGACATGGGCGCAGCCTTCGGCGGCGGTGCTTCCGGCTCTCTTTTCGGAGCCACAGGAAGCGCCAACTTCCTTTCCCGTTCTACCGCAGTTGCTTCCACCATTTTCTTCTGCGCTACCTTAGCGCTGACATTCGGCGGTCAGGTTCGCAAGGCTCCTGCTGCAGGCGGTGTTCTGTCTACTGTTACGACTGAACAGAAGGCTCCGGCTCAGCCCGCATCCCCTGTTCCTGCGACTAATACTAGTGATTTCACTAATAAGCCTGCACAAAATCAAATTCCGAGGTAGAATGTCGTCTTTCGGTTCTGATGAAAACGGAAACGAAAGAAAAAGTTGAAAGAAGTGCCTTCGTGGTGAAATTGGTAGACACGCCATCTTGAGGGGGTGGTGACGAAAGTCGTATGAGTTCGAGTCTCATCGAAGGCACCAAAAAATTAAATTGCTAAGCCGTCGTGGTGAAATTGGTAGACACGCCATCTTGAGGGGGTGGTGACGAAAGTCGTGTGAGTTCGAGTCTCACCGACGGCACCAAGATTCAAAAGCCTGATAAACGTTGAGTTGTCAGGCTTTTTCCTTATCGGTTTCTTCTTCCGATTTCCGGTCCGGTTGTGAAAAGCGCTCGGTCGGACGAGTGGTCAATTAGGCGATTCTCAGAGCGGTCTTCTCGCTTATTTCAAATCTGCAAGGATCTAAGTCATGGAAAAAGAACTGATGAAAACGCTGTCGGAGCATGGCCGACTCGGAATTGCGCAACAGTTTGATTATTCGAAATTTTTGCTCTATTCACTCATCACACAATCAACTGCGATTGAAGGTTCGACCGTCACGGAAGTTGAGAATCAACTTTTGTTTGATGAAGGCATTCCGCCGGAGAAACACAATCTATCCGAAGTGATGATGAATCTGGACTTGCTTAATGCTTATCAAATGAGCATTCAACTTGCTAACCAGCACAGAGATTATTCTTTTGAGATGCTGAGAGCATTAAGCACCGCGGTCTTAAAGAACACCGGAAGCCGCTATAACACCGCATTGGGAACTTTTGATTCTTCAAAAGGCGACTTTAGGAAGGTCAATGTCAGCGCCGGTTCTTCAGGCAAGTCATATATCATTTACACAAAAGTCGAAGACCGGCTGAAGAAGTGGTGTTCTGAGGTCAACGAGAAACGTAATGGACTGTTGAAATCCGGAGACATTTACGGCAAGTACCTTTTTACCTTTGAGTCTCACCTTGACTTACTAACAATTCATCCGTGGGTTGACGGCAACGGCCGGACTGCAAGACTTGTGATGAATCAGCTACAGATTGAGTTAGGTCTGATCCCGGCAAAGATTCTCAAAGAAGACAAAGCTGAATACATTGACGCACTTATCAAAGCGAGGGAAGGTCACGATCCGAGGGTGTTTTCGTCATTCATGATGGCTTCGCACATTAGAAATCTGCAAGCCGAGATTAGAGAGTTCAAAAAATCCCAAGAAGTTTCTGATGAGATAATCATCTCTTGATCTAGACGGATTCGTGACGCTTAAAATTGAAGAAGTTTGATTTGGGTCGATGAGATTTCGCGGCAATTTTCATGTTTTCTGCATTGTCAGTACCTTTTTCACCGTCGGAGGAGAAGTGAAAGTTAAAGCTAAAGTTTCGGACGT
>QWBY01002442.1_pt1 | contig 10670 bp, 2 predicted proteins | sample 1972471 | NCBI WGS metagenome assembly QWBY01 (sample SAMN09866722, study PRJNA288562) | Human gut metagenome isolate term6_stool, whole genome shotgun sequencing...
TGAAAGCGTATACAAACAAATAGAAGAAGATATAAAAAGCGGATTCTACAAAGAGGGGGAAAAACTGCCTTCAATCATAGGATTTACAAAGAAATACGGCGTCAGCAAAAACACGGTTTTGAAGTCGATGGAGCTTTTGGAATATGACGGGCTGGTATATTCAAAGAAGAAAAGCGGATTTTATGTGGCGGACAATCTGTACCCAAAATTAAAGGTCACAAATGTACATAAGCGCGCATTTAAAAAGAGTGAGGATTACAAGTACGACCTTTCGCCGAACGCTGTCGCATATGACGAATTTCCGATTGCGATTGTGAAAAGACTGATGACTGAGGTTTTAAACGACGACTACGACACGCTTTTCAGTCCGACCGAACCGCAAGGATCGCTCGAGCTCAGAGAATCGATTGCATATATTTTAAATCGCATAAAAAATATAAAAGTTGCGCCGGAGAATATTATTGTGAGCTCCGGGATGGAGTATCTCTATCAGATAATTCTTGAGCTGATTCCGGGTGACTCGATTTTTGCGATTGAAAATCCCGGATATGACGTTGTGCCGACGCTTTTAAACGCGAGAAAGTTTCCATACATCGACATCGATTCGGAAAATGTTAAAAAGGGCATAAACACGCTTATAAACTCAAATGCAAATGTGGTTTGCACGACTTCGATGCACCAATTTCCGATTGGGCGCACGATGAGCGCTTCCGAAAAAAATGCTATAATAAATTGGATGAAATCCTCGAAGAATCACTATATTATCGAAGATGACTACGACAGCGAATTTAGATATGCGCCGGTTCGAAGCGAGAGGATTTACACGATGTCGGGTGGCGAGAGGACGATTTATATCGGAAGTTTTTCGAAGTCGATCGCTCCGTCTATCAGGTGCAGCTATATGATTCTTCCGGAGGAGCTAATGAAGAGATACGAAGAAACATTGCCGTTTATGGCGTGTCCGATTCCGTCGATTTGGCAAAAGTTTTTGACCAAGTTTATCGACAAACATTATATTCGACACGTCAACAAAATGATTAAGCTTTACAAGGGTAGACGCGAAAAGATGATTGAACTTCTTGAAAATTCTTCGAAAGTGAAAAGAATCATTGCGGAGCCTGTCGGAATGAATATTTTGGTCGAGATGAAAACGAACAAGAGCGACACGGAAATAGCTAAAGCCGCCGAGGAAAAGGGCGTGCTCGTCTTTCCTTTAAGTAGATATCTTCGCGGAACCAAACCGACCGGCACATATCTTTCGCTTGGATTTGCCGCACTCGACGACGAAAAAATGGAAAAAGCGATTGCGATACTTTTAAAGTGTTGTTAGAAATATTAAAACATAGACACGTGGACACACGTGTCTTTTTTTATGGGAGCGGAAAGGAGTTTGTTAAAATTTTCGGTTTTCTACAAAAGACTAACACATTTTTAATAAATACTTGAATTTACACGGATTTATTGAATACATGTAAAATTTGTGCTATAATTCAACTGAAAGAGGTTATTATGAAATCGAAATTTAAAAATTTGACAACTTCATTTTTGCTTATTTTAATATTGTCATTTTTGCTTGCAGGCGTTTCGTTTTTCTTTGTTGACGTTGACTACAATTTCAACGACATAAAACCGTTTTTGGAAAATACAAAATTATTTGTTTTGAATTTTCTGCCGATTTTAATCACGATGCTCGTGCTTTTTTCCGTTACGAGAAAGCTCAGCGCAAGTTTTTTAATCACGACTGTGGCGGTTTTTGCAATTGGAATTACGAACACGACAAAGCTGGTCTATAGAGACGAACCTTTCAGATTCGCGGACATCTTTCTTGCCGGCGAAGCAAAGGACATGGTTGAGGCAAATTTTAAAATACAGTGGCCTGACTGGCTTGGAAGCGCTGCAATAATTGTGCTTGCAGTGTTTTTTGTGCTGCTCTACTTGGACAAGGATATGAAAAAGGTGTTTACGAGAAATATGTTCATGCATCTCGTTGCTCTCAATTTGTTTTTCAGTGTCATCATGTCGCAAGTTATTTTCAGCAAAGAAAACTACAAATCGACGTCGATTGAAGGATACAACAAATGGCTTGAAAGCGAAATAGTAAAGTCGAAGGGCATGATTTATCCGTTCACATATTCGATAAAAAATATGTTTGAAACGGCGCCAAAAGACTATTCGAAAAAGGCTGTCGATGAAATTTTAAAAGACTACAAGGGTGCGTCGATTCCAACGGATAAGCGTGTGAATATAGTTGCGGTTATGCTGGAGAGTTTCAACGACTTGTCAAAATTTGACGGAGTGAATTTCAAGGAAAATCCGTACGAATATTATAATCTCGTGAAAGAAGAGAGCATTCACGGAAACCTCGTCGTGAATATTTTCGGAGGCGGCACGATAAATACGGAGCGTTCTTTCATCTCGAGCATGTACAAACCGCCGAGATACGAGAGTCCGCAAAATTCGATTGTGAGATATTTGAAGGAAAATGATTATTACACAGAGGCCTTTCACCCGAATACCGGCAAATTTTACAACCGCACGGAAACAAATAAAAATGTGGGATTCGACAAATTTTGGTGCGATGAAAACATGTTTGAGGGCGTTGTGAAAAAAGGCGAAATTCTTCCGGATGAAATTTTGAAAGACTATATGATAAAAGGTTTTGAGGACAACAAAAAAACCGGAAAGCCGTATTTCGGCTTCACGGTCACAATGCAAAATCACGGTCCGTACTATTTCTATGAACCGCATAAATACTACTATGACAACATTTATAATGTTGAGGAAAAATATTACTACACGACAAACAACTATCTTAGAGGGATAGAACGGACCTCGAAATTCATGTACGATTTGACGGAGTATTTTAAAAATGAAAGTGCTCCGACAGTTCTCGTGTTTTTCGGGGACCACAACCCGTCGCTCGGGCCGAACGACGAAGGCTTTAAATCGCTCGGCATCGACATGGTTTCGGACAACATCGACAGCTTTCTTGCGAAATACCAAACGCCATATATAATTTGGGCGAACGGCTCCGCAAAGGAAGTTCTCGGCAAGGACTTTGTCGGAGAAGGTCCGGATATTTCAGCGATGAACCTCGCGCCATATCTGTTTAAAGAACTTTCATTCCCCGGCGACGACGTCATGCAATTTAAAAAAGAAATGATGGAAACTGTCCCGGTCTACACGAACTCCTTTGTAAAAGTTTGCGGTGAATATTGCGCAACGGATGAGCTGGATGAGGGGGTGGATCAAAAGATAAAGTTTGTGGATTATTACTATAGAAATCATTTAATACATTAGGGGATTTGCGGTCTATTTTGCGACCTGCTTGCAAACATCAATTATTTGATTGCTCGGAGTGCAGTTAGCACACCTGCGCAATCAAAAATTGAGTTTACGGCGCATCTCATAAAAATATCCTCGCAAATAGATGGCTGTTTGCGGTTTGCAGTCGACGTCATCGACTCATTTCTCCTATTCGTCGAAATATCGCCGGACGGCTTTGCGGAAGACCTACCATCGTGTTTTTGATTTTGTCAAATCAAAAAGCACGGGTTAGGTCTTTAACATTGCGACGCATGAGATATGTACAAACACACGTGTATAAGCAATATCGCAATATAAATTTTGCAAGTTGTCTGTAGCGGCGACCGGTTTTTTTATCCATCGAACAGAAATCTTTGATTTCGTCGTGAGATGAGATAAAAAGGTGTATCGCCGCAAAGAGGGAGAATGGGTGGGAGAATTTTTGAAAAAGATGATGTTATTGTTCCTTAAAAAATTGGCAAATGATGAGCGATTTTTAGAAATTTTTCTGAAATTACAATCAATAGTGAAAAAATATTTTATGTTTGAAAGAAAATTTTCAAATTTATATTGCAAGTTCATATTTCTGTATGATATAATTATAATAGAAGAAGAGTGATTTAAATCACATAAATTCTTTTTCATAATTATACGGAGGTTGGTATATGAATACAAGGAAAATTGCTATTTTGCTTGCAGTTTTACTTTTTATCGGTACTTTGCCGGTTGTAAATCTTGCAGCTGAAAGCGAAAAAGAAAAGAGTGCTTATATTGTTGAAACAAAGTTTAATGATTCACAATATTTAGCGTTGAGAGATGAGGGAAGATATGTTGAAGCAATCGATGTTTCGAATCCTTATTTAGAAGAGAAAGAGAAGATTTTAAAAGATTTAGGTATAAAAATTAAAGGGAGACTACATATTTTGTTTGTCGGCTTCCAAGTTGAATTGGATGCCGACGAATTGAAGCAGGTTGAATCGCTTGATTTTGTTAAGAAGGTTATTCCTGATGTAGTATTTGAAGTTGAAAAGCCAATTGATAATTCTTTTTCATATATGAAAAGTGATAGTTCAGGAAGGAAATTAAACTCTAAATATGATAACTCGATTTCATTGATGTCCACAAAACGTTCAGGAAGAAACTCAAATGATGAGATAAGTCCGGCGATGATTTCATCTCCTGAACTTATTGGCGCTGATGAAGACTTAAGAAGGGTTTATAGTGGTAAAGGGCGACTTTTAGCTGTTGCGGACAACGATATGTATCCGGGGCACGAAGCTTTTAATCAAAGTCTTTCGAATCCCAAGTTAACTTTTGATTCTTTTATGAGAATTCTTCCAAAATTAACATATCAAAATCAAAATGTAACGCGCGATGCATATTATAGTGAAAAAATTCCATACGCTTGGAACTTTGCAACGGATAACAATGTTTTGAATACATCTGATGTCATTAGTGGTCACGGCCAACATATTGCAGGAATAATGGTTGGAAAACCTATGAATGTAAATGGCAGAATGTGGCGAGGCATTGCACCGGATGCGCAATTAGCAATGATGGGATTGAGCGGTGGAACTATGACTTCGGCAATTGAACATGCGACACTTCTTGGAGCGGATGCTATAAATATTAGTTTGGGGACTGCAAAGGGAAAAAGAGAAGATTTTTCTTATGCAATTTATGCTATGCTTGAAGATGCATATACAGCAGGCATAAATGTTGTTTTTGCTGCAGGTAATGAGGGCGACTACAAGGGAGATATTTCTATTTTAACTCCTGACTATGGCAATATTGACGACCCGGCTTTTATAAATAACATTATTTCCGTCGGTTCAATTGAGAACAAGACGATTACAGGATATACTGTCCAAGTAAATGGAATTGATTACAGTGTGAGCCCGTCGAATATCGGTGGATTATTTCCTATAGGTAAAAATGAATATGTTTTCGCGGGTTACGGTAGACCGGAAGATTTTGAAAATATAGAAGTAACAGGCAAAATTGCACTTATTAAACGTGGTGAGAATTTCTATAGTGATAAGATTGAAAATGCTGAAAAGAATGGTGCAATTGGCGCAATTATCTACAACAATGTTGCCGGAGAAATGGGAATGAGTTTGGATGCAAAGCGTGTGCATATTCCTTCTGTTGCAATGTCACTTGAAGATGGAGAGGTATTAAAATCTGCAACGAATAAGATTTTCAATTTTACGGGCAAGCCTACAATTATACAAAATCCTAAATACGGAGAAATAAGTTCATTTACAACTTATGGACTTACAGCTTATGGAGATCTTAAACCGGACATTGTTGCTCCGGGAGGTGCAATTTATTCGACTCAAAATACAAAAGACACATTCACAAATATGAGTGGAACATCGCAAGCAGCACCTCATGTCACAGCTTCGATTGCTCTTTTGCGTGAATATATGGCTGAAGATTCAAAGTTTAAAAATGTAGGTCATGAAGAAATGGCTTCTGTTGTAAAGACACTTCTAATGAACTCAGCAGTTCCACATATGGATCCTGTTACAAAGGTTGCAAGCTCACCAAGACGTCAAGGAGCTGGAGTTTTGGACATAAAGAAGGCAATGGGTGTTGAATACACCGTTGTGAATGCTGCTACAAATATTCCAAGTGCATTTATAAATAATGTGGAAAACACAATCCAGTTTAATTTAAAATTCAAGAATTACACAAATGAAGAAAAAAATATTGTACCGTCAATTGCTACTACTATAGAAGCAAAAGACGGAACAATAATCAGAAGAAGACCGGAAGAACTTTTTGCAAAGAGTTTAGCAGAGCAAAAATTCACATTGGGAGCTTATGAAGAAAAAGTTGTATCTCTGAATGTAGAATTAGAGAATCTGGATAAATTGCAAGATTTTAAAAATGGGGCATTCATTGATGGTTATCTGACGTTTGTAGATGATAAATCAAATATTATTTCATTCCCATTTGCTTCATTTAAAGGAGACTTTGAAAGACTCAGTATGGTTGAGAAGCCGCTTTATGAATTTGATTTCAATACTGAACATCCGATGTATTGGAATTACAATTTCGAAGACAATCCATGGCACAAGTTCTCAACGCATATTGAAACAAATATAAATGATAAAGAAGTTATTGCGGGGATTAAAAACTTTGACGATATAAAACTTGAAGGAAAGAAAAGAACGTCCCCTGTTTTTGAAGATATTGTTTTGAGCCCGAATAATGACGGATATTATGATAAGATGAAATTGCATGTGGTTTCAGTAAGGTCAGGAAGCGGATTGTACAATATTAAAAATGAATCTAATCAAATTGTGTTATCTTCGGAATATGACAGACATATGTTCCAAAATTTCAGCGATGGACCGGATTTTTCAGGGGAAAGACAAATTGGATATACCGCATTTAAAGAGAGTGAGATAGAAAAACTTGATGACGGCTTGTACACTCTTGAAATAGGCGGAGCACCAATCAGAGACGAAGGTAAAAAAGTTGAAAATATTTTTAAGGATTTTATTAAGTTCAGAATAGATACAATTGCACCTCAATTTAAGTTTGTTTCATACGATGAAGAAAGTCGCAAATATGTTTTTGAAGTAAAGGATGCTTCAGAAATTAAAGAGACATATTTTGAATTAGAAGGTAAGAAATATTTGCTCAATGACAATGAATTTATTGTTCCGGACAATGCAAAATTGGAAGATATTACGATTTCTGCGCTCGATGCCGGACATAATTTGGGAAAAGTTAATGCAAATGTTTTAAAAAATGTGGATGACTATGGAACGGTTAATATTAATATTGACAGTCCAAAACATGATATGCCGTTGAATCTTAAATATAGTCTAAAAGATGAAAACGGGGGTGAATTTAATACAGGAGAACTTATTCCTAATGGAAATTATAAGTTGAGAGTTGAAAGCTATTATCCGCTCTACAATTTGGAAGGTGCGGAAGAATATGACATCGTACTTGACAATGAGACAAAAGAAGTAAATATTGATTTGAAATTCAGCTTAAAAGAAAATACAGAATATAAGCTTTTTGTTATGCCGTCATTTGTTTCTCCTTCGGAAAGTGAAAAGTTTATCGTTAAAGCAGTTTCGAAATCAAATGGAGATGTTTATACATTTGATGGTAAAACTGGAAATTATATTTGTTTCCTTCCATTTGGTGAATACAAGTTGAGCTATGAATTTAAAGATAAAAGTGATGAAAACAAATACATTGTTTCTTTCACAAATGAAGAAATATCTGTAGCAAAACAAAATCCTTATAATTGGATTAACATTGATGAAAAATTCGATGTAAAAATTAACTATGTCTTAAATGCTGAAGAGCCAATTAAAGAACAAATCAAATTTAAAATTACAAACAGATATATCGGGGAAGTAAGTCCATCAGATTTACAGATAGATACAAAATACACGATTACTCCTATAGACATTCCTGAAGGTTATTATTCAGTTCCGGAATCTATAGAAATTGAGTTTAATAACGAAAAGCTTACATGTGATGCCGAATTTACAATTCTAAAAAAGGGAGAAAAGAATTATAATTTAGAAATCAAAGATAATATTGAGTCAGCAAAATATATAATATACACCGAAAATGATTTTAACGGTAGCAAAGAAAATCCGATTAAAGTAAATGATAAGAATGTAAGGTTAGAAGCAGGAAAGTACTATATTACAGGGGAACCTACGGACAAGATGTATTTTGCAGGTGTTGATAAGGAAAATCCTAAACAATTTGCATCTGTCATAATTTTAAAAGATACAGTTTTGGATTTAAATTGGATAGAGTATGGACAAAGAAAGTATTATAAAATGTTTACTGTTCGTTCAAATGAATCCGATATAGAAGATTTTACTATCATTATAAAAGACGCTGACAATAATACTGTTGCAACTCTACCATATAACTCATCTGCGAGAAATGTAGGAACTCAACTTAAAGAAGGAGCATATACTATTGAAATTCCTGAAGTTAAAGGAGCTTATGACTTGTCGGTAGACAATTTTAAGTGGACAACTTACGATTTTAATAGAGATGGTAGGACGCTTTATATAGATATTATTAGTGCACCACCTATAAATGTTTCAATTCAATTTGAAAACGAAGGATATCCGGTAGATGATTTAGAATTTAAGATAGACGGACAATTATATAATGAAAAGCAAATTGATCTTTCAATTGGAAAGCACAGTTTGGAATTGGTTTCTGATAAATATAAACTTATAAAATCACCGAGAGAATTTGATGTAAATAGAACAACTGATATTATAAGAATAAAAATTGCTAGAATCGAAGATACAATAGATCCTGTTGATAAAGTTGATTTGGAACAGTTGATTCTTGATTGCGATGATCTGAGCCGCACAGACTCATTTAAAGAGCTCAATGAAAGTGATAAATCAAATTATAATGAAGCGTTGAATTCGGCGAAATCAGTTCTTGATAATCCGGATGCTTTAAAAAATGAAGTTGAAACAGCTTTAAATAATCTCAAAAAAGAATTGAATGATTTGATAGGTGATTACGATGAATACTTCAAACAAGAGTTAAGAAAATTGATTGGAGATGCTGAAGAAAAAAGTCAAAGTTATCTTTATGATGGAGCTTCGGACGATGCGAAACAAAATTTTGACAAAAGATTAAATGAAGCCCAAAATACGAATTTTGATGATATAGATCATATTAAGAATTCATACTTTGGATTAAAAGAAGCTATAGATTCACTTGACGGAGAAAAGCCTATAGATTTCACGGAACTTGACAAGCTTTTAAGTGATTACGAAAACGTTTTAAATAGCGATGTATACAAGAATTCCACAGCAGAAGAAAAAAGAAATTATCTAATTGCAATTGATGATGCAAAGAATCTTAAAAACTCATCAGATGTAACAAATCATAAAATAGACGAGGCGATAAATAGTATAAATGAAGCGTTGGCTGCTTTAAGCGGAAAGGTTATAGATGAAAAAACTGAAAAACCGTCCGTTAAAAAGGTAACTGTAGGTGATGATAAAATTTCAGGAACAGCATCGCCGAAATCCACAATAAGAGTAAACATTAACGGAATTGACTATACGTCAACGGCTGTAAATGACGACGGAGAATTTGTTGTAGCAGTTCCTGCAATAAGTGCAGAAAGTAAAATCTTTGTGTATTCAACGAAAATAGGATATTTAGAATCAGACCCGGTCGAAGTTAAAGTAGAAGCAAATGAAGATAAGAGATTAGAGGAACTTATTGATGAATATGATGAATTTATAAATTCTGATTATTTTAAGGTAAGTTCAGAAGCTCTAAAGAATAAATATACAAATGCTGTGGAACTTGCAAAGAGAATTATTAATGAAAATCTTTCGAATGATGAAAGAAACGATTTGGTAAATTCTATTGAATCTGCAAAAAAAGTTATTTATATGAATGCAGTTACAGTTACTTTTGAAACAGAGGAAGGCAATTTTAGCGAAGATTCGAAAACGAAACTTGTTCTAACCAAAGGTTCTACTTTGAAAGAGGCGATAGAAATTCAAGGAATCTCTATCATACCTAGAATTATTGAACCTGATAACAGAAAATTTATAGGATGGGCTGACAAAAATAGTAAAAATAAAGTCTATAAAAAAGATTTGAGCGATTATGATTATTCTATAAATGAAGATATTTCATTTATAGCAGTCTTTAAAACAGAGACTACAGATCCGACTCCAACACCGGACGAACCGATAACACCGGAACCTGACTATCCGGTAATTCCTGATAGACCAAGACCATACAGACCGACAAAACCTACAGTAGACATTGTAAAAGAACCATCAAAACCGGTTGAAACAACAAAACCTGTCGAAGAAAAGAAAGACTACGGAATTGTTGAAACAATGCCGACAATTGCAGCAACATTCTCAGACTTACCTGAAAATGAAGCAGCAGGTTCGATCATGAACATGGTTGCACGCGGAATCCTCAAGGGAATGGACAACGGAAAATTTGAAGGAGAACTCCCGATCACAAGAGCAATGGTTGCAACAGTACTAAAGAGACTTTCAAAAGACCAAAGAATCAACAACGTTTCGAACTTCACAGACGTAAAAGATACGGACTGGTTTGCAGAATCAGTTAAATGGGCACAATCACAAGGCCTCATCAAAGGCTACGAAGACGGCACATTTAAAGCAAACAATCTCGTAACACGTCAAGAACTTGCTATTATCATTGAAAGATTCTTGAAAAATTGCGGAATCAAAATGGAAGAAATAAAAGAACTTTCATACAAAGACCTCGACACATTGCCTGCATGGAGCAAAGATGCTATCATTGCAATGGCAAAAATCGGACTTATTGAAGGACAAACTGAA
>QWBY01010512.1_pt1 | contig 10644 bp, 10 predicted proteins | sample 1972471 | NCBI WGS metagenome assembly QWBY01 (sample SAMN09866722, study PRJNA288562) | Human gut metagenome isolate term6_stool, whole genome shotgun sequencing...
CAGAAATTGTATGAACTGATCTGGAAACGTACCATCGCTTCACAGATGGCAGATGCGGAGCTGGAGAAAACAACGGCTACTATTGTAATCAGCAACAGTAGCGAGAAATTTATCGCTACCGGCGAGGTGATTACTTTTGACGGTTTCCTGCGTGTATACAAGGAATCATACGATGATGACAATGAGCAGGAAGACGAGGGCCGTCTGTTGCCGCCTCTGAGCAAAGGGGAAAAACTGATAAGAAAAGAAATCCTGGCGACTCAGCGCTTTACCCAATGTCCGCCCCGTTATACGGAAGCCAGCCTGGTACGCAAACTGGAAGAGTTGGGCATCGGTCGTCCATCTACATATGCACCTACCATTTCTACTGTGCAGCAACGCGGTTATGTAGAAAAAGGAAACAGTGAAGGTGTGAAACGCCCGTATGATATCTTGAAACTGAAAGGCGGCAAGATTACGGAAACTACCAAGACAGAGATGACGGGAAATGAAAAGGCCAAGTTGTTGCCTACTGATACCGGTATCGTGGTAAACGATTTCCTGATGGAATACTTTCCTGAAATCATGGACTTTAACTTTACAGCGAATGTGGAGAAAGAGTTCGATGAAGTGGCGGAAGGAGAAAAGGAATGGACTGGCATGATGGACAGTTTCTATAAAGGCTTCCATCCGTTGGTAGATAAGACCATTCACTCTAAGACTGAGCATAAGGTGGGTGAAAGGGTATTGGGAACAGATCCTGTAAGCGGTAAGCCGGTATCGGTTAAGATCGGTCGTTTCGGTCCGGTTATTCAGATTGGTACTGCCGATGATGAGGAAAAACCGCGTTTTGCGCAGTTGACAAAGGGATTGTCGATGGAAACCATTACGTTGGAAGAAGCATTGGATGCGTTCAAGCTTCCCCGTACGTTGGGGGATTATGACGGCCATACGGTAACGGTAGGAGTAGGGCGTTTCGGACCATACGTGCGCTATGACAAACTGTTTGTTTCTATTCCTAAAGGAACGGATCCGATGGAGATTTCTTTGGATGAGGCGGTAGAGTTGATCAAGAATAAGATAGAAGCGCAGGAGAAGAAGTTTATTAAAGTATTCGATGCTGACCCTGATATGCAGGTCTTGAACGGACGTTACGGCCCATACATCAGTTATCAGAAAAAGAATTATAAGATTCCTGAGAATGTAGAACCGGCAGATTTAAGTCTGGAGGCTTGTTTTAAGGTGATTGAATTGCAGAAAAGCAAGGCGGAAACGCGTAAAACGAAAGCGGCTTCAAGAAACAGGGGAACCGTGAATATGGAAGAGGAGTCCGAAAAGCCCGAAGAATCCGCAAAAAGTAAGGCGGCTTCCAAGGTAAAGGGCACTGCAAAAGCAAAAAAATGACACGTATATTTTTAATAGGATATATGGGCGCGGGCAAAACGACTCTAGGTAAGGCGTTTGCCCGTGAAATGAGTCTGAATTTCATTGATTTGGACTGGTTTATCGAGGAACGTTTCCATAAAACCGTTCAACAGCTGTTCTTGGAACGCGGAGAAGACGGATTCCGGGAACTGGAACGGAAAATGTTGCACGAAGTGGCCGAGTTTGAAGATGTGGTTGTTTCGACCGGTGGAGGAACACCTTGTTTTTTTGATAACATGGAGTATATGAATGATTGCGGTGATACGGTGTTTCTGGATGTGGAACCTGCCGTATTGTTCCGCCGTCTGAGAGTGGCCAAGCAGCAACGTCCATTGTTAGCAAATAAAAGTGATGAGGAACTGATGGATTTTATCTGTGAGGCGTTACAGAAAAGACATCAACATAACAGGGTGGGGAACTTCGTACTTTGGTATCAATGACAAAGGTCATGTAGTGGTAACTCCTCGTAAGGACGGCGTTGAGGTCGATTTGAAAGAGTTGGTCGATGAGTTGCAATTGCGGGATGTGGCAGCTCCTATGCTGGTCCGTTTTCCGGATATTCTGGATAATCGTATTGAAAAAATCGCGAACTGCTTTAAGCAGGCATCTGATGAGTATGGGTATAAGGCCCAGAATTTTATCATTTATCCTATCAAGGTAAATCAGATGCGTCCTGTAGTGGAAGAAATCATCAGTCATGGAAAGAAATTCAATTTGGGACTGGAAGCCGGTTCCAAACCTGAACTTCATGCGGTGATAGCTGTGAATACAGATTCGGATTCATTGATTATCTGTAACGGATATAAGGACGAAAGTTATATCGAGCTGGCTCTGCTGGCACAGAAGATGGGGAAACGCATTTTCTTGGTAGTGGAGAAAATGAATGAATTACGCCTGATAGCCAAAATGGCAAAGCAGCTGAATGTGCGTCCTAACATAGGTATCCGCATTAAGCTGGCTTCTTCGGGAAGTGGTAAATGGGAAGATAGCGGAGGAGATGCCAGTAAGTTTGGCTTGACATCCAGTGAATTGCTGGAAGCGCTTGATTTTCTGGAAAAGAAAGACATGAAGGACTGTCTGAAACTGATTCATTTTCATATAGGCAGCCAGGTGACTAAAATACGCCGTATCAAGACAGCTCTGCGTGAGGCATCGCAATTCTATGTGCAGTTGCATGTGATGGGATTTAATGTGGAATTTGTGGATATCGGCGGCGGTTTGGGTGTGGATTACGACGGAACTCGTTCTGCCAATAGTGAAAGCAGTGTGAACTACTCTATTCAGGAGTATGTGAATGACTCTATCTCTACACTGGTGGATGCCAGTGACAAGAATGGAATTCCTCATCCGAATATTATTACCGAAAGCGGACGTTCACTGACCGCCCATCACTCCGTGCTGATTTTCGAGGTGCTGGAAACGGCGACTCTGCCCGAAATGGATGAGGATTTCGAAGTGGGTGAAAATGATCATGAACTGGTACATGAACTTTATGAGATATGGGATAATCTGAATCAGAGCCGTATGGTGGAGGCTTGGCACGATGCACAGCAGATACGTGAGGAAGCACTTGATTTATTCAGCCACGGTATTGTGGATTTGAAGACCCGTGCCCAGATAGAGCGTCTGTACTGGTCGGTGACCCGTGAGATCAATCAGATTGCTTCGGGGCTGAAACATGCGCCCGATGAGTTCCGCAAACTGGACAAACTGCTGGCTGATAAATATTTTTGTAATTTCTCGTTGTTCCAGTCGTTGCCGGACTCGTGGGCGATAGATCAGATATTCCCTATCATGCCTATCCAGCGTCTGGATGAGAAGCCCGACAGAAATGCTACCTTGCAGGATATCACTTGTGATTCGGATGGAAAGATTGCCAATTTTATCTCTACCCGTTATGTATCGCATGACCTGCCGGTACATTCGTTGAAGGGAAAAGACGCTTATTATATAGGTGTATTTTTGGTTGGTGCTTATCAGGAGATTCTGGGTGATATGCACAATTTGTTTGGAGATACCAATGCGGTGCATGTTACGGTGGATGACAAAGGGTATTCTATTGATCAGGTAATTGATGGTGAAACGGTGGCCGAGGTTTTGGATTATGTACAATATAACCCGAAGAAACTGGTGCGTACACTGGAAACCTGGGTGACCAAATCAGTGAAGGAAGGAAGAATTTCTGTAGAGGAAGGAAAAGAATTCCTCTCTAATTATCGTTCCGGGTTGTACGGATATACTTATTTGGAATAATAGTATGAAAGAGAAACTGACTATCATAAAAGTAGGTGGAAAAATTGTAGAGGAAGAGTCTACACTTAATCAGTTGTTGGCTGATTTCTCTGCTATAGAAGGTTATAAGTTGTTGGTACACGGTGGCGGGCGCTCTGCTACCAGACTGGCGGCACAACTAGGGATTGAAAGCAAGATGGTGAATGGCCGCCGCATTACGGATGCAGAAACGCTGAAAGTGGTAACCATGGTATATGGCGGACTGGTGAACAAGAATATTGTAGCCGGCCTTCAGGCAAAAGGTGTGAATGCCATTGGACTGACCGGAGCCGATATGAATGTGATCCGTTCGGTAAAGCGTCCGGTAAAAGACGTGGACTATGGCTTTGTTGGTGATGTGGAGAAAGTAAATGCCGGTTTCCTGGCGACATTGATCCGTCAGGGCATTGTGCCTGTTATGGCTCCATTGACCCATGACGGTAAAGGAAGCATGCTGAATACCAATGCTGATACCATTGCCGGAGAAACCGCCAAAGCATTGGCGTCCTTGTTTGATGTGACATTGGTTTATTGCTTTGAGAAAAAGGGCGTATTGCGTGACGAAAATGATGATGACAGTGTAATTCCTGTCATTACTCCTGAAGAGTTTAAAGAATTTGTAGCGCAAGGCATTATTCAAGGAGGGATGATTCCCAAGCTGGAAAATTCTTTTTCTGCCATTGATGCAGGAGTCAGTCAGGTGGTAATAACCTTAGCATCAGCCATTAATGAAGGAAGTGGAACCGTAATCAAAAAATAATTCAAAAAAAACAGGCGGGTGAGTGTAACTTTAGTGTAACTCACCCGTCATTATTACAGAGCAATGCGAGAGATCAGTTTCCGAAACGATATTCTGCCCCTGAAAGACAAACTCTACAGGTTGGCGCTTCGTATTACGCTGAATAGTGCTGAAGCGGAGGATGTGGTGCAGGATACGATGATCAGGGTATGGAACAAGCGGGATGAATGGCCGCAGTTTGAATCCATCGAGGCATATTGCCTGACCATTGCTCGTAACTTGGCAATTGACCGCAGCCAGAAGATGGAAGCACAGAATTTGCAACTGACCTCTGAAGTGCGGGAGATGCCTGATACATTGACGCCTTATGACCGGTTGGCGCAGAACGAACAAATGCAGTTGGTTCACCGTCTGGTCAATGAGCTTCCCGAAAGACAGCGTACAATTATGCAGTTGAGGGATGTGGAAGGAAAGAGTTATAAAGAGATTGCAGATATTCTGCAGATTACGGAAGAACAGGTGAAAGTAACCCTTTTCCGTGCCCGGCAGAAGATAAAACAAAGATACACTGAAATAGAGGATTATGGATTATAAATATATTGAACAGCTTTTGGAACGTTATTGGAATTGCGAAACTTCATTGGAAGAAGAGCAAATACTACGTTCATTCTTTCGTCAGAAGGAAGTGCCTGCTCATTTACTCCGTTACAAGCAGTTGTTTGCTTATCAGGATGTGGAGAAGGAGAAAGGTTTGGGCGATGATTTTGATACCAGAATCCTGACCCGGATAGAAAGACCGGTGGTAAAAGCGCAACGTCTGACTATGCGTACGCGCTTTATGCCTCTGTTTAAAGCGGCTGCAATGATTGCCGTGTTGTTTCTTATGGGTACAGTGATGCAACACGCTATGGAAGGCGGTGATAGTGATACGGTATCGGTACACGATGAGTATCAGGATTCTACTACCGATCCCCAAGTGGCATACGAACCTGTATTGCCTACAGATACGGTGACAAAGATTACCGCTGATGATACCGGTACAGGGACAGGGAAAACAAATTAGAACATTTTCATTTGCTTTTATATAAATATGATAGTTAGTGCTTATTAAAACAACTTTTTAATTCGAGGCTGTGAAGTTTCAATTCTCTCAAATTTTTTTTAAAAAGGATTACCGCGTGAGCAGTAATCCTTTTTTGCTTGGTAGATAATTTAATGTAAAGAGAGAGTTATGAAATGAGTTATTTGCTCTTAACGCTTCCGATTCCGGATTTTTTTAGTCCGGTAACCCGAGGGTCACCGTAGTAGTTTACACTTCCTACTCCCTGGGCACTGATATTTATCGTCCCGGATGCATAACAAGAAACACTTCCCACACCGTTTTGTTCAACTACCACATCAGAAACAATCATGTCTTTTGCTTTCAGGCTGCCTACTCCTTCCAAATAATATGTCGCATGACCGGCCTGCCCCTTTAAATTGATACTTCCTACTCCTTCTTGGGATACTTTGATGGAACGTGCCATTAATGCATTTGCTTCAATACTCCCCACACCTTCGGCACTGATAGAAAGATCTGTTACTTTCACGCTGTCTTTCAGATAAATACTTCCTACACCTCTTTGCTTGATATTGCATAAAACCGGACTGGTAATTGAGATATTGATTTTTGAACTTTTGAAGTTTTTGAATTTGTCTTTATCCATACTGATACTCAGCGTACTGTCTTTGACCATGACAATGAGTTGGGGGATGTAATTATCCGGACCGTCGGCTTCTACTTTGGTCGCATTCCCTTGAGTAAAGACAATGTTGGCAGGTGCTTTGTTCTCTATCTTATTGAAAGGAGTTACGCTATATTTTTTGGTCATTTTACTCTTGCTGGGTTTCGGGCCTGATGATATGTGGAAACAGCCTGTCATCATTGTGATTGTCAGAAAAAGACTGAAAAAATAAATAGTTTTTGTTCTCATGGTAATATATATATTTAATTGGTTTCTGTTAATTAGACGGTGAAGATTCCTGGAAAGTTGCAAATCTCTGCCTTTTTTTATTGGAAAGCTGTATCTTTGTATCCGTATGGCAACTAAAAGAGTACTTCCGGATAAAGATTTTGACCGTATTATAGTGCGTACACACAAGCTGGCGCGTAATGTTACTATGCGGGTAAAGCCCGACGGACTGCATGTTACTGTTCCTCCTTATAGTTTAAGCAGCAAAGTGCTGGAGGTGGTGGAGCAATACAGGCAACGTCTGTTGGAGGACTGGAGGAAAGTGAGCAAGAAACCGATTGATCTAAATTTTCGTATTCACACTCCCTGTTTCCGTTTATGGCTGGAGCAAGGTAACTTTACTTGCTTTTCCGTACGTTTTACCGAGGAGGGAGTCAAGATTATCTGTCCGAGGAATGTGGATTTTTCTTTACCTGAAGTACAAAGGCTGGTACGTAATGCCATCATCCGTGCCATGAAGAAAAATGCACAAGAGTATCTGCCATCTCTTTTATCTGCCTTGTCCGAACAGTATCATTTGCCATTTAAACGTGTGAAGATTACCGGCAGCAAGGGAAGATGGGGAAGTTGTTCGGGGACAGGCAGTATCAATCTTTCCTGTTATTTGATGTTGTTGCCTCCCCATTTGATGGACTATGTACTGTTACACGAATTGTCTCATACCAAGGAAATGAATCACGGTCCTCGTTTTTGGGAATTGCTGGATAGTATGACAGGAGGGAGAGCTCGTGCCTTGCGTGCGGAGTTACGCAGATTTAATACTGATTTTTAGAACCATTAAATAGAATTACAATGAAAAACAGATTTTTAAGCATGCTTATTGGGGCTGTCTTGTTCGTTCTTTCAGCAGCGGCCGAAAATTATCCTTATCGGAGTGATGTGCTTTGGGTAACTGTACCCGATCATGCCGACTGGTTGTACAAGACAGGCGAGAAAGCGAAGATTGAGGTTCAGTTCTATAAATATGGTATTCCGCAAGATGGTGTGGAGGTTTTATATGAGCTGGGAGGCGACATGATGCCTTCGGATACCAAGGGAACTGTAAAACTGAAGAATGGAAAAGCGGTTATTTCTATGGGGACAATGAAAGAGCCCGGTTTTCGTGATTGTCGTCTGACGGCTAAACTAGGAGGTAAAACTTATTCCCACCATATCAAAGTCGGCTTCTCTCCTGAGAAGCTTCAACCCTATACCCAGTTGCCTTCTGATTTTAATGAATTCTGGAATAAGACTAAGGCGGAAGCAGCCCAGTTCCCTCTGACTTATACTAAAGAGTACGTAGAGAAATATTCTACGGACAAAATAGACTGTTACTTGATCAGACTTCAGCTGAATAAGCAGAACCAGTGTATTTATGGTTATCTGTTCTATCCTAAGGCGGAAGGAAAGTATCCGGTAGTGCTTTGTCCTCCGGGGGCCGGTATCAAGACGATCAAAGGGCCTATGAGGCATAAATATTATGCGGAAGAAGGCTGTATCCGCTTTGAGATAGAAATCCACGGCTTGAATCCGGAGCTGGATGAGGACACTTTCGGCGAAATAAGCCGCGCTTTCAGTAGTCGGGAAAACGGTTATTTGGTAAACGGCTTGGATAGCCGTGAAAATTATTATATGAAACGGGTTTATCTGGCTTGCGTCCGCAGCATTGATTTGCTGACTTCATTACCTGAATGGGATGGTAAAAATGTTATTGTGCAAGGGGGGAGCCAAGGGGGAGCTTTGGCTTTGATTACGGCAGGACTTGACAAGCGTGTTACGGCATGTGTGGCAAACCATCCCGCTTTAAGTGATATGGCAGGTTACAAAGCCGGCCGTGCCGGGGGATATCCTCATCTTTTTAAGAATACGGTAGATATGGATACACCTGCCAAGATGAAGACCCTTGCATATTATGATGTGGTGAATTTTGCCAAACAGATTACTGTTCCTGTTTATATGACATGGGGATTTAATGACAATACTTGTCCTCCTACTACCAGTTACATTGTCTATAATGTACTGAACTGTCCGAAAGAGGCGTTGATTACTCCAGTCAACGAGCACTGGACTTCTGAAGACACAGAATACGGGCATTTGCTTTGGATAAAGAAACACTTGAAATAAATCGATGGAAATAGATGTTTTTAAGATTATAATTGCTATATTTGTTTAGCATAGTGTAGCAACTATCTGTATTTTGATGTTGAACCCTTAAATCGCAAACAGATATGACTGACCTCACCATTCTAATCGCTGTTATTGCATTGGCATTGTGGCCGCTTGCATTTTTAGTTCTTCGCATCCGTCATGAGCGTAAAAAACGTAGAGACCGTTTGGACCGTATGACAAAGGAAGACTTGGAGGATATCGGTACGGAAGAGCTGGTTATAGCTGTGCTCAAAAAGATAGGCTGTCAGCCGGAAACCAATGAGGAAGGACATATTGTCTTTAAATATCAAGGTGATGATTTTTATATTGCGGTGGAGGATGAGGCCCGGTTCATCATGATATGGAATCCGTGGTGGGCGTCTATCAGTATGGATAATCCGGCTTTACCTTACTTAAAAGAGATTGTCAATCTGGTCAATGTGGATTCGTTGGTGACCACTGTCTTTACGGCGGATGAGGATGAGAAAAACGTGGGGCTTCATTCCAAATGTCATACGGTCTTTACTCCCAAAGAAGGCCAATTGGACGAATATCTGAAAGCTATGCTCGATCATTTCTTTGTTACTCACGATGCTATCAAGCAAAATTTGCAGCAACTGGGTAGTGCCGCTTCGGAAAGTGTTAATAAGGAACGGACAAAGGTGAAAGGATTTGCTGCTTATAAAGAGAACAGTACGCCACTGTCTTCTGTCGAAGAAGAGAAAAAATAAGGAATGTTTTCATTCGTTCCGGCTTTTATGAAAGTTGCTTTGATGTATGGTTCAAAGCAACTTTATTTGTGTTTATACTTATGCTAAATCCTTTTTCTCTTAGGTATTTTTTTTCTTATCTTTAAGTTCTTTCTTCTTGAAATCCTGAAGTTCAACAAGAAGGAAGATAAGGTGGAGGGCATGTTTGACAAATGCCTGTTCGTTCTGCGTAATCTATCTTCCCTTCTTGAGCGTCTGTGTGCGTTGCGGAGCCGTGTATTCGATCGTTTTTTCGAGGCTGCCGAGATTGCGAAATTCACCTCTAGGGAGTTTGGTGAACATTGGGAAAATTTGAAGAGCTTCCGTGATTGGTATAGCGTAATGTCTACTTGTTTCCTTCTTTTATATATACTTATTTGTATATCTCTTACCAAGAGATATACATTTTCTGTGCAAAAATAAGCAAAGTTTTGAGAACTAATACATTTTTGGCAAAAAAAATAGGAATTTATATAAAAAATAAGCTTCCAAGTCCATTTTTATACTCCTTTATCCTATTTGAAATAGGATATAATATGTTGATATATTGTTCATTAGTTACTTTCTATAGATCTCTTGGTAAGAGATCTATAGAAAATGTCGTTTTTAAGTTCCTTTATTATATGATAAAGTATGTCTTTGAAGCGATGAGAATGAATGAAATTAACATAGAGCAGATGGAATATCTATTTCTAAGACGTAAACGAAGTAGTGCCGTTTCCGAGCGGCAGAAGAACTTGCTTTTCAAGGCCGCCCAGCGGCATTGGGAGGAGGAGTTTGTCGGCAAGGAAGCGAATATTCGTAAAGTGGACTGTCGTATATATAAAGCTATATTGTACCAGCTTGAGATACGTCAGATATTCCTTGACACTTCGCTTTCGCTGAAAAAACTGAGCGATTTGCTTGAAACAAACCAGACCTACCTGAGTAATGTAGTAAACAAATACTTTGGCTGTAACTTGAAGGAGCTTGTGAACGGCTATCGTGTGGAATATGCCAAGGAGCTTCTTAGTTTCGGTCGTTGTGCATTGAATGACTTGCCTCGTAGTTGCGGTTTCGCTTCTAAAAGCGCTTTCTATTCAGCTTTCAGTAAGGTTGCGGGTGTGTCACCTTTGTCTTATCAGTCACGGGAAAGGAGGAAACGGGAACTACAGGTAATAAACGAACTAAGATATTAATAATGAGATTAATATGTATAATCAATTTTAGTTTTTTAAATTTATAAATTTAAAGTTTTTCTATTATGAACAAAAAGTTTTTAAGTGCAATCCTGTTCGGAGCCTTGATGGTTTCGTCAACGGGAACATTTGTGTCTTGTAAAGACTATGATGATGACATTGAC
>QWBY01002450.1_pt1 | contig 10643 bp, 7 predicted proteins | sample 1972471 | NCBI WGS metagenome assembly QWBY01 (sample SAMN09866722, study PRJNA288562) | Human gut metagenome isolate term6_stool, whole genome shotgun sequencing...
GCCTTATGGGATGGATTCATTAGTTCCATAACAAGTCCACAAGACCAAGCCTATATCCTATCTCAAGCTGTGCGATTTGGTTTCTTTAAAGAATCTGAAGGATGGACAATTAGAAACCAAAATCTTGGAAAAGTAACTTTAGAATATGATGAGATAAGAACTAGGCCTTATGAATATACAAGAGGGGAAACTGAATCCTTATCATATCTTGACTTGATCAGGATTTTATTTGGTCCTCAACCAAAAAGAGAAAAATTACCAGCTTATTTTAAAGATTTTATTGATGATATCAAGGATAAAGATAATATTTCTATTGAAGAGTATGAAGATTTGAATAAAAGATTAAATAAGTTAGAACACTCTAAATTTCTATTAGATTATTTAATAGACTTAGGAAAAGAAGGAAAATGAAGTTCTCTATTACTACAAAAGAATTTGAAGAAAACTTAATAAAATTAAGAGAAGAATTAAATAATAGTTTACTAAAAGGCAAGAAAGTAAGTGATGATTTCGAAGACGAATTATTGGAGCTCGAAGAAAAACAAAAGGAAATGGAGAATGAAATACTGTCCCATTATAGGTCTTATAGTGACAATATCTATAAAAGTAAGATTGAAATTACTCCCATAAAGCTAGAAGGTTCTTTTAATCCTGAATCTTATTTAAAATCTTCTTTAAAAATTGATGAAGACATATTTTTATTTTCCTATATAAACCAAAAACTTCATTTTGCTAGGGTACTTGATGAAGGCGTTGAAAGAATAGAATTAAGTCAAGCTGTTAAAAACTTTGAAGACCTCATTATTTATATGAAAAAAATTAATGATAATAAAATTTTAGCTTTTTCCATAAGTGGGGGAATTTATATCTTAAGCTATGAAGATATTGACAGTGTTTTTGAGAATATTAATAGCTTAAAGATATATAAATTTAAAACATATTTTAAGGGATTTGAAAATGTGATTAAATTAGGAAATAATAAATTTTTATTACAGACTTTGAAAAATGACCTTACACTATTAGAATTTAATGAAGACTATTCTGACTTTAAATTTATTATTGAGGAGGAGATTTCCATAGAAGAAGATGAAATATCCTCTTTAGTGGGAATAGGAGACTCAAAATTTTTAATGGGCACTAGAGAGGGCTTCCTCTTAGAAGGAGAATACAAAACAGATCATATTAGCGTGAAGGAAAAGATAAAAATCTTTGAGGGACCTCTTAATAAATTATGGATTTTAGAAAATTTCAATCTTCAAAAAGAATATTGTGCTTGTTTAGGAAATGATGGAAACTTTGCTCTCTTTAATTTCAAAAAAAATAAAATTATAAAATTAAAGAGTGAAAAAATTGCGGGAAAGCTTTTTGAAATAAAAAGCAAGAATGGAACTAGTATCTTCTTAAGTGAAGATGGACTTGTATATGTTCTAGAAGAAAAAATGGGAGAATGGGAGTTAAATGAGGATCTAACGAAACCTGACCTTTTTATTGTAAATGTAATGGCAAAAGATTCATCATCTTATTTGTGTCTTGATATTTATGGTAATTTTTTAAATATTAAAATAGACCACTTGGATTCAATTAAAAAATTATATAATCTAGAATTATTCTAAAGGGAGGGAGATAAATGTTTGGAATTAATAAGGAATCCTTAGATGAAGGAAAATTAAAAAAAGAATCCAAAAAAAATCTCAAAAGTTTTATAGAAAAACAAAAACAATCTCTCTCTACCTTTACAAGAGAACCAGGACTTAGGTACATTGGATCAGAAAAACTAGAAAAGTTCTCTTTTAAACCCAAGGAAGGAGTACTTTATCTACCCTTATCAGTCTTTATTGAAGAAGATCTAGATAACAGCGAAGTATTGTGGCATATCTACTATGAATTGGCCCTTTATCCAGATTGGAAGAAAAACGCGATTTTATATTTAGAAAGAGAAAAAGCTTGGAAAAATGAAATAGACCAAATGACTTTTTATATTTATAAAAAAGTTAATGAGCTTTTAGAAGAAGACAATAAAATCGAGAAAAAATACTTGAGAGAGTATGTAAAAAAAGAAATTTTAGATTTTTTATTTGAAATTGATAAATACACAAGGTTTTTAAGAGTTCTTGAATCTTGTCCTCAGTATAGAGATGAAGAAGAAAAGGGAAAAATCTTAAATTATATGAAAGAGACAAAAGATAAGGAAGAATTATTTTCCGACCTAAATCATCATGGATTTTCCAAAAGTTTTTTATTCTATAGTCTCTACAAGGACGATGAAAATTATAAATCTAAAATATTAGAAAAATTTGATTCAAAAGTCTTATCTAAATCTATTTATGAATTTTTAAACAAGGAACTTATAAAAGAAATAAATGAGGATCAAGGAATAGTAGAAAGAGATCCTCTAATAAAAGCTTTTATATATCCAAGTTTTAAAAAATTTTGGTTAGAAGAAATTGATTCCATGACAACGAGGTCTAGCGATGGAGAAAATGATGGAGAAAAGTTCTTTGAAGAAAGTCGAGATGAATCTCAAGGAAGTAAACTTGAGTCTAGTAGGGAAGATGTAGAAGAAAGTTTAAAAGAACTTATAAATCAAGAACCTAAAAATATATCTTCTCTTGATGAATTTGATGAATCTGGCTTAAAGTCCTATGGAATAAGTAAAGATGAAATTGATCTATATACTTTTTACGTAAACAAAACAAAAATACAGAGAGAAGAGATGCGTAAGTTTTGGAAAAAATTAATTGGATCAGCAAAAAAAGAAATAAATGTAGAAAAGAATAGACAAGCAAAAGGGAAGATCAATGTAAATGATTTAATTTATAGTTTTCCAGACTTTGTTGAGGCAGAGCAAAGGGGAAATTATAAGAATCTTAAAATTTTTGATAAAAATTTCTTAGAGTCACAAAATAAATTATTACCAGAAAAAATTGAAATTTCATTCCTAATAGACAACTCTGGTTCAATGAATAAAGAAAAAATTGAAGCAACTAGAAAAACTCTAGCAGTTAGTCTTTTATCTATCCAAGATTTTAATAGGTACTTGCAAATTGAAGCGGGAAAGACTAACCAAAAAATTGAAGTTTTAACAGAGTCTTGGTTCTTTGGGAAAAGTCATTACAAAGTTAAGGATTTTGACGATACCAATGATTTAGAAAAAAGTAAAATAATTTCTTCCATTGTCAAAGTTGATGCAAGTGATGGGACAACAGATGACGGAGCCTGTCTTAGAGAAATCTATAAAAATATAAGCCCTGAGCAAAAAAGAAGAATAAAATCTAAAAAAGAATATAAAATAATTTTTGAAATAACTGATGGTGCCTCCACTTTTCCTGGAGCAACAAAAGAAATTGTGAAAAAATTAGTGAAGGAAGACGTAGAAATTTATGCAATTCAAATAGGTAAAATCTCACAGATTGATAGTAAAACCTTTAATTATATTTGGAATGACTCCTTCAAATATCCTCACGGAATTATCTTAGGAGAAGAGGTCCACAAATTAACAGAAGAACTTTTAAAAGTTGTCAAAAAAAATTTGAAGTCTATTTTTCAATCATAATTTAAAATTTATAAAAATCTCTTGGTTTATAAAAGCCGAGAGATTTTTTAACTTTGTGGCCTAAAATAATAGTATGTCTTTATTTTGGAGACTTTACATTTAATTATTTTAGAGAATTTTAAAGTAAACATGGAAATATAAAGCTTCATAAAACTAGTAAATTTGAAATATAATATCATTGTGGTAATATATAAGGGTTAATATATTGAAAGAAGATTAAGGAGAACAAATGAATAAGAAAACCATAAGCATAATACTGGCCTATGTTGGCGTACTTACAGGAGCAGGCCTGGCCAGTGGTCAAGAAATTATGCAGTACTTTATTTCCTTTGGTAAGCCAGGTCTTTTTGGCCTAGTAGCAATTGGAATACTTCACATTTTTGTCGGTGGCATTATACTTCAACTGGGAAGCCACTTTATAGCTGAAAGTCACATAGACGTTTTAGAAGAAGTTTCAGAAAAATTCGTAACAAAGTTTATGGATTTTGCCTTGCTTCTAAATTGTTTTTTAATGGGATTTGTAATGATAGCAGGAGCTGGCTCCAATTTAAATCAACAATTTGGACTAGCAACTTGGGTTGGATCACTAATTTGCACAATATTAATTATTGTAGTGGGAATGATGGACTTCGAAAAGGTAACTAAGGTAATTGGAGTTTTTACTCCACTAATTTTAGTTTTTACATTAATTGGAGGATTTCACACAATAATAAATGCAAACCCAGATTTTAATGCCTTAGATGCCCTTGGCAAATCAATACCATCATCTTTACCAAATGTTGCCATTTCAACTATAAACTATTTTGGACTTTGTATGATTTCAAGTATTTCTATGGCCTTTGTACTAGGTGGTACTAGGACAGACTCATCTCAAGCAAGAGTTGGGGGAATGCTAGGTGGTAGTCTTGTGGCAATATTAACAGGGCTAGTTGGAATCACAATATTTTTAGGCGTTAATGACGTTATGGATGCAGACATTCCAATGCAAATAATATTAAATAATATTAATCCATACTTGGGGCTTGCTATGTCCTTAGTAATCTTTGGAATGATATTTAATACAGCAATTTCATTATTTTATTCAGCTGCAAGAAGACTTTCTCTTACAGAAGAAAAATTCAAAAGAAATCTAGTAATTTTCACCCTATTAGGATTTGGTCTTTCTTTTATGGGCTTCAAGAAACTTATGGCAATTCTTTATCCTATACTTGGATTCTTGGGCACTGCCTTAATTATAATTTTAATTGTAGCTTGGTTTAAAGAGAGAGATTCAATAAAATCGGAAAGTAAAAAGCGTGACCAGATGGAAGAGCTTACAAGAAAAAAATTAGATGATGATGAAGAATTTAGTAAAAAAGATAGAAGAAAGTTAAATGAACTTGCTGAGTCATCTATTATTGACGACGATAAAATAAAAGAAGCCGTTGAAGAAGAAATAGAAGAAGAGATGGAAGAAGAAAATAATAACGATAATGAATAAAAAGAAGACTAGAGAGGTTTTAAAACTTCATCCAGTCTTTTTCTTTTAAATTAATTTATCTTTTCTTTTTCATGGAACCAAGGATTCCTCTTGCAATCTCACGACCAATAGATCTTGTTATAGTTCCAATCATGGAATCAATTCCCTTATCGATGTAAGATTTTTGCTTACGAGAAGCTTTTTTCTCTTTTTCCAATTCTTTTTTACGAAGTGCGTACTCTTCTTCTCTAGCCTTATCAATCTTATCTCTTTCAATCCTTTCCTTGAGAATTTCATAAGCAGACTCCCTGTCTATGGAAGTCTTGTATTTTGAATAAAGAGAAGAAGATTCTACGAGAGACCTTAGTTCAACATCATTTAGACTTGAAAAAGAAGAATTAGGTGGTAAAATTAGTGCCTTGTCAGCAAAACTTGGTGCGCCAGCTTCATCTGGGAAGGAAACTATGGCTTCTCCAGTTCGTAAATTAATGATTTCTTCTTTTAAGTCCAAGGACTCATCTTGTCTAAAGCTATCAGAAACAGCCTTAATAGTTTTTAATTCTTTAGGAGAATAGGCTCTTAGTTGATGGATAATCCTATTAGAAAGTTGGGAGGAAACTTCTTCCGGAATATCTAATGGATTTTGACTTATAAAAAATACTCCAACTCCCTTACTGCGAACAAGCCTTACTACTTGAATTATTTTTTCCTTTAAAATATTAGGAGTATTTTTAAAAAGCAAATGAGCTTCATCAAAGAAGAAGACTAGCTTAGGTTTTTCCAAGTCACCAACTTCTGGGAAGTTTTCATAAATCTCTGAAAGAAGATACAATAGGAGCATAGAATATAAAAGCGGATTTGTAATTAATTTATCAGCCTTTAAAATATTTACAAGACCCTTGCCATTAGAATCAGTTTTTATGAAATCATTAATATCAATTGCAGGTTCCCCAAAGAATAAATTTCCTCCAGCATCTTCTAGAAATAGGAGTTTTCTTGAAATAGCAGATAAACTTTGGCTTGCAACATTGCCATAAGTCCTGCTAACCTCCTCACGGTTATTACTTACATAATTTATAACTTCCTTTAAGTCTTTTAGATCAATTAATAAAAGTCCTTCACTGTCGGCAACCTTAAAGACAATATTTAAAACTCCCATTTGAGTGTCATTGAGGTCCAAAATTTTTGAAAGCATAAGGGGACCCATTTCAGAAATAGTTACCCTAAGTGGAATTCCTCCTTCTTGATAAAGGTCCCAAAGGTTAAGAGGGTAGGCTTTAAAATCAAAATCAGAGATTCCAAGTTCATCAAGTCTCGACTCTAGATTTTCATTCATCTCTCCAGGCTTAGAAATATTTACAAGATCTCCCTTAACATCAGCAAGTATACTTGGAACACCTGCATCAGAAAGACCTTCAGTCAAAACCTTTAAGGTTACAGTTTTTCCACTACCAGTTGCTCCACTAATAAGTCCGTGTCTATTTATTTTATTTAAAAGAATATAATTTTCAGATTTTCCCTTTCCAATTAAAATTTTATCCATGTGAACCCCCTCAATGTCAAAGTTTTATTTATCTTTATTATATCAAAGAATAAAGATCTTAATATAAAATAAAACTTTAAAGTCACAATAAAAATAAAAATTAAAAAATAAACTTGACTAAATTACTAGGATTTTATATAATCGAATTCGTAATATAAAAAGACAATGAAAAGAAGAGTAGATTTGACGATACTTCACAGAGAGGTTAGGTTGCTGAGATTAGCCAGGTAGAAGCAAATTGAAGTGCATCTTTGAGTCCTACACCGAAATTAGGCTGTAGCGGGTTCTCCCGTTATCGAGATAAGGGTTAATTGACCCTGAGAGATTTTTATTATTTTTAATGGAAATAAAAAGGTGGAATCACGGTAGCTCGTCCTTTGTTTGGACGGGCTTTTTTTATTGTTTTTTATGTTAATAAATAATAGGGAGGAAATATTATGAAGTTAAGATCGAAGGTTGTTGGAGTTTTGCTTATGGGAAGTCTTTTTCTTTCTGGATGTCAAAGTCAAGTAAATACAGGAAAAGATACTAAGGTGAACAATACAAATATAAGTATTACAGAAGTAGAAGATGTAAAAAAGATTGCAGAGGAAAATGCTAAAAAGCCAATAGAAGGGGAGCCAAGATATGAAGATACAATTAAACTTGGTTATTCTGGAGACCTATGCTTAGGTGGACCAAATCTTGCAAGCTTAAATGGTTATTTTGATAAGCGTGGAATAGATGTTGAATTTGTAAATACAAAAAATCCAAAGGATGCTTTGGGAACTGGAAAACTTGATGGTCTAGTCGGAGAATTTGCTGGAATGATAGTTCCCACAACTAAGGGACTAGACATAGTATTTTCATCAGCTTCTCACACAGGTTGCAAGTCACTTTACGTTCTCAATGAAAGTGAAATAACTAAGACAAAAGAACTTGAAGGCAAGAATCTTGCTATTACTAATGGAATAGGAAATTCAAACCACAACACTGCTCTTAGATTTTTTAACCACGATGTTGTAGATCCAGACAAGATTTCATATAAACAAGTTGACAATGCAGCAGTTATACAAGCAATGAAGGATGGAGAAATTGATTCAGCTGTCCTAGATGATCAATTTGCAAAAAGCTTTGTAGATAAGGGTGTAATTAGACCTATAAGATCTATGACAGATGATGAGGACTTTGGTAAGGAAGTTTGCTGTGTACTTGCTTTTAATGGAACATTTGCTAAAGAAAATCCTTTAATTGCAGATGAAGTTGCAAGTGCAATACAAGAAGCAAATGATTATATTGAAAATAATCCAGAAGAAGCTACAAAAAAATTGTACGACAACAATCTAGCAAGTGGAGATTTTGAAGCTGGTCTTGATTTAATGAAGTCTTATGACTATTCAGTTAAAAACGAACTTGCAGAAAAGACTTTAGAATCAATTTTCACTGATTACAAAAAGATTGGACTAATAGAAGACGATAGAAGTGTAGAAGACTTGATGAAATCTTATTGGTTACCACTAGGTAGCTTTTATGATGAAAAGTAAGTAAATTTTATTTATAAAAATTTTATTTATAAAGGGGAAGAAAATGGAAACTTATAAAAAGAAAGAGAAAATATCTACTTTAAAAAGGCTATTGCCAATAATATTTGGGATATTTGCTGTATTGGAATATTTATATTTTCCAAATTATGATGAAAATATGTCAGCTAGTCCAGTTTATTTATACTTTTTAGCCTTTCTTATTATTCTTTATGGAGGATTTTTCACCATATCTTTTAAGAATAAAAAATTAAAAGAAAAACTGACTTACAAGGCACCTTTGTTTGCCCTTATCTTCGTGATTTTAATAATATTTGATCTTTTAACTTTAAAACTTTCTATTTTACCCTTGCCATATTTTGCTTGGATAGATAGGATAATGAATTCAATGTTAGAAGACAAAAGTTTCTTATTAGAATCAACTCTAGCAAGTTTAAAACTTTTATTTACAGGTTATTTTATAGGCGCTGTCCTTGGAATAATTTCTGGAATCTTTGCAGGTTATTCAAAGAAAGTAGATTATTGGTTAGATCCCTTCTTAAAACTTTTGGGACCTATCCCAACGACTACTTGGATTCCTGTTGTAATGGTTCTTGCTACAAGTTTATTTGGTGGAGCTATTTTTATAATTGCTCTTGGTGTGTGGTTCCAAACAACACTTGCCACTATGACAGGTATAAAAAATGTAGACAATTCCTATTACGAAGCTGCCAGGACCCTAGGTGCTAGCGAATATGAATTAGTAAGAAAAATTGCAATTCCATCAGCAAGCCCAAGTATTTTCCAAGGTTTAATCTCAGCCATGAGCTCAGCCTGCACATCTTTAATAGTTGCAGAGATGCTTGGAGTTGAGTCAGGTCTTGGTTGGTATATAACATGGAAGTCTTCATGGGCAGATTATTCTTCTATGTATGGAGCAATAATACTATTAGCAATAACTTTTATTATTGTAAATATGGTTTTAAAAAAGATTTCCAATAGGGTTCTTATCTGGCAAAAGGAGGACTGAGATGAAGAAGTTAGAATTTAAAAATGTTTCAAAAGTCTTTGAAAAAGTTGATGAAGATGAAAAAACTCACGCTTTAAAAGATATTAATTTATCAATTGATAACAACGAATTTGTATCTATAGTTGGTCCTTCTGGTTGTGGCAAATCTACAATGCTAAGGCTAATATCTGGACTTATCAAACCAAGCCTTGGAAGCCTCTTGTTAGATGATGAAAAAATAGAAGGCCCTTCTTCAAGAAAGGGAATGGTATTTCAAAATCCAACTCTTTTTCCATGGTTAAAGGTTGGAGAAAATGTAGGGTTTTCTGGCAATTTAAAAAATGGGGAAGACATTGATGAAAAGACTATTGACCTAATGCTAGAAAAAGTTGGATTAGAGGATTTTAAAAATTCTTATCCAAAAGAACTTTCTGGTGGAATGGCACAAAGAGTATCTCTAATAAGGACAATGATAATGAAGCCAGAGGTCTTTTTGTTAGATGAACCACTGGGCAGCTTAGACGCCTTCACTAGGATGAATATGCAAGATGAGATCTTAAAATTGTGGCAAGAAGAAAAAAATTTAATGATTATGGTAACTCATGATGTTGAAGAAGCTGTTTATATGTCATCAAAGATTATAATAATGGAGCCAAGGCCAGGAAGAATTAAGGAAGTCGTGGATATTGATCTACCCTATCCGAGAAATAGGACAAGTGATGAGTTCATTGCTTATAGAAATAAGATATTAAAAACCTTAAATTATTAAAAATAAAATTTTAATAAATCCTAATAGAAGAAAAGAACTTAGTTTTATTCTAAGTTCTTTTTTGATATATTTTTAGTATAATTAAGAGGAATTAATCTTTAGAAACTTTTAAAAGAAGTTAAAAATCTTAATGAAGAAATTTGAAATTAAAAAAATGTGTAGTTTTATAATTCGCACTTAAATATTATAATTAAGTTAAATAAATTTTGTAAATCCAATAAGGCATTGTACATAATAGGATAAAATTGAAATGATATAATTGATTAAAATAACTTGAGGTCAAATCATGGAATACTTAAAAGAAATTTATAAAATAAAAATTGAAGACTTTGAAGAAAATTCATACTTAAGAAACATTCCTTCACTAAAAAATTTCCAAGGTTTAAAAATAGAGAAGCCAGTTACCTTTTTTGTAGGAGAAAATGGAAGTGGTAAGTCAACTCTTTTAGAAGGCATAGCTATTGCGCTGGGTCTAAACCCAGAAGGTGGGTCCAAAAATTTTAACTTTTCAACAAAGGAAACTCATTCAGAACTCGGGAGCTTATTAGAAATAGCCAGGGGACCAAGGAGAGAAGAGGATGGATTTTTCCTTAGAGCCGAATCCTTTTATAACGTGGCAACAGAAGTTGAGGAACTCGAAGGCTCTGGCTTCAGAAGTTTTTATGACTCTTATGGTGGAAAGTCACTTCATGATCAATCCCACGGCGAGAGTTTTAGGTCTTTAATCATAAATAGATTTAGACCCAAGGGACTTTATCTTCTAGACGAACCTGAGGCAGCTCTTTCGCCAACATCACAAATGTCTCTCCTC
>QWBY01002451.1_pt1 | contig 10642 bp, 7 predicted proteins | sample 1972471 | NCBI WGS metagenome assembly QWBY01 (sample SAMN09866722, study PRJNA288562) | Human gut metagenome isolate term6_stool, whole genome shotgun sequencing...
TTCTGGTGTAATTATATATATATTATTTGTTTCATTTGATTTTGGTGAGTCTATTGTACCTCTATCAAAATGAGCCATTTTATATTTTTCCACATTATTACTATTCAATATTTCATTTATTTTTTCTTTATCTTCTTTTTCTACATAACTATTTTTAGAAACTATCATCGAATACTTTATTATATCTTCAAATTGTAGGTCTTTAATTGAAGCTATTGAATATCTAACAGCAAATCCTGTAAATATCAAAGCTACTGATCCTGCTACTCCAAAAATTGTCATTGCCATTCTTTTTTTGTATCTAAAAGTATTTCTTAGAGTTACTTTCTTTGAAAAAGAAAACTTATTCCATATTTTAGGAAAGAATTCTAAAAATGTTTTGTTACCTGAAGGTGGTTCTTTAGGCGATAATAATCTAGCTGCTTTTTCCTTTAACTGTTTTTTAGCTACTATTACAGCTGGTACTGTTGCACAAATTACTGATGCTAAAAATCCAATTGTTGCAATTCCCGGATAATAATGTTTTTCCATTGCTGGAACATATATCTTATTATAGTATGCACTTTCAACAATGTTTGGTATTAATGTATGTCCAAAGTATATTCCTATCAATGATCCAATAACAGATGCAGTTAAACCATATACTAAAAACTTTTTAATTATGTCTCTATCACTATATCCTAATGCTTTTAATGTTCCTGAATTTGTTCTTTCCTCAGTTACAAATCTAGTCATAGTAACTGATGTTACAAGTGCTGCAACAAAATATAGGAATACTGGAAATACTTTTGCGAGTGAATCCAGCATGTATGTTATGTTTTCATATGCCATATATCCATCTGATCCATATGTTTCATTTAAATTTTGTATCATATATTCTGGCAATTTTAATGAATTTACTCTTTCTTGTGCATCATTTAATTCTTTTTCATTTTTTTCTATTTCACTATCTGCTTCTTTTTTCTTTTCAATATACTTAGAATTTGCGTCATTATAGTCTTTTTCACCTTTTTCTAGTTCCTTTTTTGCTCTATTTAATTTTAATAATCCTTTTGTTTTTTCACTTTCTAAAAGCGCTTCGCCTTTAAAAAATTCATTTTCCTTTTCTTCTATTATTCTTTTAGCTTGTTCTAATTTTTCCTTATTTTCTATATATTCTTTTTCTTTTTCTTCAAAATTTTTTAGTGCATTATTATATAGTATTTTCTTTTGATTAAATTCCTCAAAATTTTTTTCATATTCTTTTTTTCCAGCATTATATTTTTCAAGATACATATTATATTTTTTAATATTTTCATCTAGCTCTTTTTCTTTTTCTTTTAAAATTTTTTCTTGTTTTGAAAAAATATAGTATGCACTATCAAAAATTATTTTAGCTTCTTTGTATACTTCCTTGTCTTTTTCTAGCTTTTCTTTTTCTTTTTGTATTTTTAGTTTTTCATTATTTAATCTTTCTTCTTCTCTTTCTTTTTCTGTTTCATTTATTTCAGATTTTTTTATTTTTTCTTCTAATATTTTTTTATCTAATATGTACTTATCATACATATTTCTTATTTCATATTCTTTCTTATCTAATCTATCCTTTTCTTCCCTTAGCTTTTCCTTGTTTTTAGTTATTCTATAATTTTGATCTTTTTGTTTTAATAACTTTTTAGCTTCTTCAATCTTCAACTTATAGTATTTTAGCTTTGAATCATTTTCATCCAATTCTTTCTTTTTTTCTTCTAAAATTTTATTATATTTTTCTAATTCTTGTTTTCCATTTTCTAGTAACTTACCATTATCTCTAAGTTCTTGTCTTCCACTATTTAATTTTTCTTCTGCTTCATTTAGTTTTTCAAAATTAGAATTTATTTCTTCTTTTCCTTTTTCTAATTTTTCTTTTCCATCTTTTAACTTTTTTTCACCATCAGATATTTTTTCATTATATTCTTTTAAACCATTTGAATATTCTTTTTCACCATTATCAAGCTTTTCCCTAGCAGAAAGTAATTTTAATCTACCTTCTTCAATCTTTTCTTTTGCTTCAGATAATTTTAATCTACCATCATCTATTTCTTCTTGTGCTTCATTTCTAGTCTTTATTAGCATTCTTTCAGGATCATTTTCTATTAAATTTTCTAATTTTTGTTTATGGTCATTTACTCTATTTTTATATTCTTCAGAAAAGTAATTATAATTCCTTAAATCATCATAGGAAATTCTAGCAATCATATATCTATCATAATTAAACGCTTCTTTTTTAACTACCCCAAAAGATTTTAATTGTCCATCGCCTTTTGCAGAAACACCGTGATCCTTATGTAATAAATATTCACCAGAATTTATAAACCCAACAATATTATATTCTCTAATTGCTAATGGTTCTTTACCATCTTGCTCTTCATATTTATCTAATATTATTTTGTCCCCTATTTTATAGTCTTTTTTCAATTCGTGTAATAGTGCTATTTCATTGCTTTTTTCCGGCATTCTTCCTTCTACAATACTATACTTAGATAATTCATCTCCCATAGACATTATTCTTATCGCTCTATTTGTACCTTTTATTGTAGTATCTTTCATATACCCATATTCTACTTTAGATATATCTTCTGACTTTGAAATTTTTCCTATTAGTTCTTCATCAATTCCATATTCACCTATTAAATATAAATCTGCAACATTTAATTTTCTAAAATAGTTATCACCAGTTACTCTCATATTAGATCCTGTAACTAATAATCCAACTAATGCAAATGATCCTATTGCAATAAGTCCTGTAATTGATAAAAATCTTCCTATTGAACTTTGTGTAGATCTTATTATATTTTTCCAAAGTGTTTTTAACCTCATATTATTTTTCATAGGCTACCACTCCAGTTCTTCAATATTTTTAGTTTTTTCATTGATTTTAATTTCTGAAACTTTTCCATCATGAAGTTTTATTACCTTATCAGCAATTGGAGTAATTGCACTGTTGTGCGTAACTATTATTACTGTAACATCCTGTTTTTTACACATATCTTGTAATATTTTTAATACTTTTTTACCTGTCATGTAGTCTAAAGCACCTGTTGGTTCGTCACATAGTAATATTTTAGGGTTTTTAGCCACTGCTCTTGCAATAGATACTCTTTGTTGTTCTCCACCAGAGAGTTGTGACGGAAAATTATTTATTCTATCACTTAACTTTACATCTTCTAATACTTTTAATGGATCTTTTGCATCTGCTACAATGTCTGATGCAAGTTCTACATTTTCTTTTGCAGTTAAATTTGACATTAAATTATAGAATTGGAATACAAAGCCTACATCATTTCTTCTATATGTTGTAAGTTGTTTTTGATTATAATCTGATATAACTTTACCATCAATTATTACTGTTCCTTCATCTATTGTATCCATTCCACCTAGTATATTTAGTATTGTAGATTTACCTGCTCCTGATGAACCTAATATAATTGCAAGTTCACCTTTTTCAATATTAAAGCTTACTCCGCTATTTGCTTCAATTATATTATCACCCATTTTGTATCTTTTATATACATTTTTTACTTCTATATATGACATAAAGCCCTCCTTTTTAGAGATTGTTTGTCCTATTAATTTACATAATTATACTTTTATTTTATCACATTTACCTTATTTTACAATTGCTATACCATTTATTATATTCTATTTTTATATATTTTAAGTCTCTTTTATTATATACATTAAAAAAGAAGCACCTTTTAATGCTCCTATTTTATATAGATTTTAATAATTGTAATTACATATTTTACTCTGCAAGTTTAGCTGCTGTATCTGCAGCTGCTAGTTGATTTATCATTTCGTCTAAATCACCATCTAAGAAATTTTCAAATTGATATATTGTAAGTCCTATTCTATGATCTGTTATTCTACTTTGTGGGTAATTATATGTTCTTATCTTTTCACTTCTGTCACCTGTTCCAACTTGCACTTTTCTATTATCTGAAATTTCTTTTTGTTTCTTTTCATTTTCTAATTCATATAATTTAGTTTTAAGTATTTTGAATGCAAATTCTTTATTTTGTATTTGTGATCTTTCATTTTGACATTCAACTACTATTCCAGTAGGTTCATGTGTTAATCTTACAGCAGATGATGTTTTATTTACGTGTTGTCCTCCTGCTCCTGATGCTCTAAATACATCAACTTTTACATCATTTAAGTTTAATTCAATTTCAACTTCTTCTGCTTCAGGAAGCACAGCTACAGTTGCTGCTGATGTATGTATTCTACCACTACTTTCTGTATCTGGTACTCTTTGTACTCTGTGTGTTCCTGATTCATATTTTAGTTTGCTATATGCTCCTTTTCCTATTACCATAAATGTTATTTCTTTATATCCGCCTAGTTCTGTTGCATTTTCATTTATAATTTCTAATTTCCAGCCTTTTCTTTCTACATACATTGAATACATTCTAAATAATGTACCTGCAAAAAGTGCAGCTTCTTCTCCACCTGCTCCTGATCTAATTTCACATATAACATTTTTTTCATCATTTGGATCTTTAGGTATAAGAAGTACCTTTAATTCTTCTTCTATTTTAGGCATAAGTTCTTTTGCTTCTTCATATTCCATTTTTGCAAGTTCTTTCATTTCCGGATCTTTTAACAACTCTTCTGAATCTTCTAATTGTTTTTTATATTTTTTATATTCTCTGAATTTTGCAACTATACCAGATAAATCACTTTGTTCTTTTGCTACTTTTCCATATTCATGTCCATTTGAAATTACTTCTGGATCTGTTAATTTCTTATTTAATTCTTCATATTTATTTTCTATTTCTTGTAATTTTTCAAACATATTTTCCTCTTATTTCCTTATTATTTTAACACTTTATTGCTTTTCTTGCAATTAATCCAACTTAGCGCTTATTTTTTCAAAATCTAAAAAATCCAATTGTCTAAGTATTTCATATATAACAATATTTACACTATTTGAAAGATTTAAACACCTTAATGTTTTTTTTCATAGGTATTCTTATTGTTTTTTCTATATTCTTTTTTAAAAATTCCTCAGGTAATCCTTTTGTTTCTTTTCCAAAAAGTATAAAAATATCTTCATTTTTATCATTTATACTCTTATAATCTATTTTACTATACACATTTTTGCCTTTTGATGTTGATAAGTATGTGTTATCTAATCCATATTTATCTAAATAATCATTAAAATTTTCATGTATTTCTATATCTAATTTATCCCAGTAATCAAGACCTGCTCTTTTCAAGTATTTATCATCTAAAGAAAATCCAAGTGGCTTAACTAAATGAAGTTTTGAACCTGTAACTGCTGCAGTTCTTGCTACATTTCCAGTATTAGATGGTATTTCTGGTTCTACCATAACTATATGTATCATTAATTTTCCTCCTCTAAAAGTATAGTAACAGGTCCATCATTTACAAAATCTACATCCATATGTGCTCCAAATACTCCTTTTTCTACATTAATTTCTTTTGAAAGCTCATTTACAATATATTCATATAGCTTTTCTGCTTCTTCTGGTTTTGCTGCATTTATAAAAGAAGGTCTATTACCTTTTTTTGTATCTCCATATAATGTAAATTGTGATACTGCAAGTATTTTTCCATCAACTTGTTTTATGTTTAAATTCATTTTTCCATTTTCATCTTCAAATATTCTTAATTTTAACATCTTTTTTATTAACTTATCAGCTTCATTTTTTGTATCACCTTGTTTAATTCCTATTAAAGTCATAAATCCTTTTTCAATCTTACCTACTATTTCATTATCTACTACTACTTTTGCTTTGCTTACTCTTTGAACTAAAAATCTCATGTTAACCTTTCTATTTTTTGCTTAAAAAATTTTTTATGATTTCTAACTTAACTAATTTGCTATTATGTCTATGACCATTATACTATTTTTTTAATTAATTGTATATTTATATATTAATAAATCAATTCAAACAATTTATTTATAAAAAATAATTATCATGGCTTACCATAATAATTATTATCTATAAATGTATAATGTATTTCTTTTTATTATTCTTGAGTTTCTTTAGATTTTTCTAATTCCTTAATTCTTTTATATAATTCTATTTCTTCTTCACTTATATTTTCTGGAATTTTTATAATAACCTCAAATATTAAATTTCCCTTATGAGTATTATTTTTCTTTAATCCTTTACCTTTTAGAATTATCTTTTTAAAATTAGATATATTTTTAGGTATAACTAATAAATAATTTTCATCAAAAACTTCTTCTTCTATTTTTGCTCCAAGTACTACTTGCGCTGGTGTAACATATAATTTTTTTACAATATCCAAACCTTTTATTGTATATTTTTCACTATCCTGTATATCTAATGTAATTATTAAATCTCCAGGCATTCTAATTTTTGATTTATCTCTTTTTCCTAAATGTTTAATTCTTATTTGTGTATAATTTGCTACTCTTTCTGGAATTTTTATTGGTATTTCTTTTCCAGAATATAATATTGTTTTTTCTGTTCCATTATATGCTTCATTTATATCTTTTATTTTTTCATCATTATCTTCTGTATTAATATCTGGATGAAATTTTTTTGCTTGATTTCTATATGCATTTTTAATATCTTCATAAGTTACTTTAGTAGTTGTAATTCCTAATATTTCATAATAATCTTTAAAACCCATTTCAATTTTCTCCTAATAAAACATCTATAACATTTATATCATATTTACATTACATTTTCATTAATAATTTCTATTTTTTTCTAATTTCTTTGTGATTTTTATTTTTTAATTACATTTACCTCTTTAAATAGCAAACGTATAATCCATATTTGACAAATATCTAATTATATACTATAATATAAATACATCGCGGGGTAGAGCAGTTGGCAGCTCGTCGGGCTCATAACCCGAAGGTCGATAGTTCGAGTCTATCCCCCGCTACCATTTTTAAAAAGAGTTACAATTTATGTAACTCTTTTTCTATACTATTTTTATTATTTTCTATTTTATGTTTTTTACTATTTCATCAAATTTCATTCCGTTTGATGCTTTAATTAAAACAGTATCACCTTTTTTTAATAATCCTAAATTATTTATTACTTCTTCGTTATCTTTAAAATGATAATTTTCTATATGTTTAACTTTTAAAACTTCTTCATTAATATATTTAGAATTTTCTCCAGCTGTAATTAATAAATCAACTTTTTCTTTGCTAAGTAATTTACCTATTTTTCTATGATATTCTTCTGCAAATTCATTTAATTCAAATATATCTCCTAAAATATATACCATTCTTCCTTCTATTTTTAGCATTTTAAATGTTTCTATAGCTGCCTTTACAGATTCATAACTAGCATTATATGTATCATCATATATAGTCATTCCTGATTTTTCAATTTTTTCAAGTCTTCTTTTTTCTTTCTTTGTTTTTGAAAGTCCTCTTTGTATATCGCTTTCATTCATTTTCAATAAATTACCAACAACTATTGCAACTAAATTATTATATATGTCATGCTTTGCTATACTATTTATTTCATATATTTTTCCATTTACTGTTATTTTAGTTTTTTCTTCTGCTTCTTTAACCTCAATATCTTCAGCTTTATAATCTGCATCTTTATCTATTCCATAAGTAATTACATTGCAATTATATTTTTCTTTTTCACTTATTACTTTTTGTAACATAGTATCATCCGCATTTAATACTAAATATCCATCTTTAGATATACCTTTTACTATTTCTATTTTAGCTTTTAATATATTTTCTACACTTCCTAAAATTCCAATATGTGAAGATCCAATATTTGTAATTATTGCGATATCAGGTCTTACTATATCTGTTAGTATTTCTATTTCACCAATGCCATTCATACCCATTTCAAATACAGCAAGTTCTTCATTTTCTAATTTGCTTGCTGTAAGTGGAAGGCCAATTACTCCATTATAATTTTTTTCTGTTTCATAGGTATTATATTTTTCTGATACAACATTATATACAGCTTTTCTTGTTGAAGTTTTTCCAACACTTCCAGTTATTGCTATTTTCTTTATATCTACATTTTTCATCATTTCTTTTGCAATTATTTGTAATGCTTTTCTATGTTCTTTAACATATACAATTGTAATATCATATTCAGATAAATCAATTGTATCGTCTGTAATTATACAAGTTTTAGCTCCATTTTCTATTGCTGATTTTATATATTTATGTCCATCTGTTTTCTCACCCTTTGCTGCAACAAATGTATCGCCTTCCTTTATTTCTAAGCTGTTTTGTATTAATCTTGAAAAATAATCTTCTCCTGTGCCTTTCATGATCTTTCCATTTATTTTATCAATAACATCATTTATTTTTATTTTCATAATTTCTCCTTATACTAGTCCGGATTTTTGGGCTACTTAAAACTATATTTATTATTTTGTTTTATTTTATTTTCTTTTCTTTTATTATATGTATTATATTAGTTCCATTTAATTTCTTCAATATTATGTATTATATATTATTTATATTCTATTTATACTTACTATTTCTTTTTACTTTTTTTTCATATATAATTATATTCAATTGAAAAATATGAAAAATATAATATATGCATTTTGGAGGTTATTTTGAAAAATATATTAATTCTATCAGGTTCATTTGGTGGTGGTCATAATTCTGCTGCTAATTCCTTATCACAAGAAATACAATCTAAAGGTGAATACAATGTAAAAATTATCGATGCTTTAGAATATGTAAGTCATGATATTAATAAATTTTCAATAGAATTTTATAATTTAGCTTCTAGAAAATTTCATGGTATATCTAAAAGAATGTATTATGATACTAATAGTGGTTATATGCTTGATTTAAGTAAGTTTGCAGTCAAAATACTTTCACCACTAATCATTAATCTCTTTGATGAATTTAAACCTAATCATATAATTTGCACACATCCATTTGCTACAGTTATGGCAACTTATGCAAAAAAATCAGGACGTATTTCAAATGATATACCTGTTTCTACAATAATTACAGATTATGAGATACATGGTTTTTGGTTTGGATTCCCTGACTATTTAGATCATTTATTTGTAGCTACAGATCAAATGAAAAAAACTATCATAGAAAATGATATTATGGATCAAAATAAGATTCATGTAACAGGTATTCCTGTTAAAGAAGTGTTCAAAACTAGTATCTCTGACATCAAAAAAAGCGAATTAAGAAAAGAACTCAATATTCCAGATAATAAGAAATCTACTATATTTTTTGCTGGTGGTGCGTTAGGTCTTTCCAATTCTTCATTAATAGATACATTAAATATTCTTGCCACTTCTTTGTCTGATTATCATTTTATTGTAATAACTGGAAAAAATGAGGAATTATATAATGATTACAAAAAATATATAGAAAAAAATAATTTAAACAACGTAACTTTAATTAAATTTGCTAACAATGTTAATGAATTAATGGATATCTCTGATTTCATAGTTTCAAAGCCTGGAGGTTTAACTACATCTGAAGCAATAGCAAAGGGAGTTGCTCTTCTTATAATAAATCCACTACCTGGTCAAGAGGAGGCTAACACTAACTATATAGTAACTAATAATGCAGGGGTTCATGTTACAAAAGAAAATATTGATGAAATAACAGATAAAATAAAAAATGATCCTAACTATATTAAAAATATGAAAATTAATTCATTCACTAATTTCTTTTACTTCTTCAGGAATCATCTTATTTGAAAAATAAAGAAGGCCTGCTGTGAGAATTGCATCGTCTATATAGCCCACAAATGGGAATATATCAGGGATTACATCTGCTGGTAAAAGTATATAGGCAAGGGAAAATACTGCTAGAATTTTTGCCATAAGAGGGGTTTCCTTGTTTCTTAGGGCCCTAAAATATCTTGGTATCATTTTTCTTAATTTATTCATAAAAACTTCCTTTTATTAAACTCGTATTTTAAATATCTTAACTTCTGTTATCATTATACTAGGAAAAATCAAAAGTCAAGCAAATATTATTGAAGTTAGATTTTAAAAATAAAATGAATGCTTCTTAGGCAAAAGCTAGTCTTTGGGTATAATGATTTAAAGAAAGAAGGTTCATATGGGAATTAGATTTAGAAAAAGTATTAATTTGGGCAAGGGCTTTAGAATTAATATGTCCAAGTCCGGGCCCGGATTTTCATGGGGCGGCAAGGGCTTTAGAGTAACCAAAAAAGCAAATGGTGGCTTTAGGACAACTGCCTATATACCAGGCACAGGCCTTTCCTACCAAAAAGATTTCTCAAACCCCCTTGGAGGTGGATCAAAAAAAGCAAATAAAAAAGTAAGTGGACAAAGACAAATAGAAGAAAACGAGACTGAGTCAAGAGACTTTGGCCTTGATTTTAAAAACCTAGAATCAACAGGCCTTAAGGATGTCCTAGACCAATCGGCTTATGAATATCCTCTAAGAAAACCTGGCTTTGTTGTTTTTGTTTTAGGAATAATCCTCACATTCATCCAGCCTTTTCTTGTTATAATTGCAATCCTTGGTGCCCTTATGTATTTTTACAAAAAGGCAAATCCTGTTGAAATCGAATACGATTTTGAAGGCGAATCCAAGGATGAATATGACCTTACCAATAAACTTTTGGCTGGAATTTTGGAAAGCGATGCGGTTTGGCTGGTAAAAGGAATAGAA
>QWBY01002469.1_pt1 | contig 10604 bp, 7 predicted proteins | sample 1972471 | NCBI WGS metagenome assembly QWBY01 (sample SAMN09866722, study PRJNA288562) | Human gut metagenome isolate term6_stool, whole genome shotgun sequencing...
ATCTTGTGCATTATTCAACCATACATTTGTTCCGTGAGACAATCCAGAAATTCTAACTAATTCCGAAAAAGTTTTCGGAGTTGTATCTCTAAGCATTCCTCTTACAAAATTTGTACCAAATTCTGGAATTCCTAATGTACCTATATCTAATCCATCTATTAGCTCTTCAAAGTGTAAAGCATCTATCGATGAGAAAATACTCATGGTTTCTTTGTCATCCATAGGAATAGTCAATGGATCTACTCCTGTCATATCAGACAACATTTTTATAATTGTTGGAACATCGTGTCCCAGTAAATCAAGTTTCAAAATTCTGCCACTTATAGATTTGTAATTGAAGTGAGTAGTAATTATATCGCTATTAACATCATCAGCAGGATGTTGAACTGGACAAAAATCTTCAATATCTTTATCTCTTGGAACAATCATAACTCCACCTGGATGTTGACCAGATGTCCTTTTAACACCTAATATTCCTCTTTGCAAATATTTGATTTCTGAATTATTGACATATTCATTTTTATCTTCAAAATATTTTTTAATATATCCATAAGCTGTTTTGTCGGAAATAGTACCAATGGTTCCTGCTCTGAATACTTTTCCTTCCCCAAACAATTCTTCTGTATATTTATGAACAGTAGGCTGATATTCCCCAGCGAAATTCAAATCTATATCTGGCTCTTTGTCACCATCAAAGCCCAAAAAAACTTCAAAGGGTATGTTATGTCCTTCTTTTTTTAACGGTTGTCCACATACCGGACAGTTTTTATCTTCTAAATCCACTCCCGAACCTATATTTTCATCATGTATAAATTCTGAATGTTTACAGTTTTCACAAATATAATGTGGAATCAAAGGGTTAACCTCAGTTATATCTGCCATTGTCGCAACAAAACTTGATCCAACAGAACCCCTGGACCCAACCAAATATCCATCTTCATTGCTTTTTTTAACCAATTTTTGAGCAATAATATATAATACTGCGTATCCATTTGAAATAATAGATGACAACTCACGTTCTAACCTATTTTCTACGATTTCTGGTAAATTATCACCATATATATTTCTTGCTTTTTTATATGTCATCTCTCTTAATTCAGTATCCGATCCTTCAATTACTGGTGGAAAAGTACCATCTGGTATAGGTTTTATATCTTCAAGCATATTTGCAATTTTCACTGTATTGTCTATAACTATTTCTTCAGCTACCTCTTTTTCCAAAAATCCAAATTCATTCATCATTTCATCTGTTGTTCTAAAAAATAATGTAGGGAATTTCTCGCCATAAATTTTTCTAGGTTGACCTTCTAGAATTATATTTCTAAAAATATAGTCCGTTTTCTCAAAATACTTTGCATATGAATCTGCTACAAGAGGTTTTTCATGTTTTTGAGATAAATCGTATAGTTTTCTAGTTAATTCTTCACAACTTTTTAAATTGAAGCTCATACTTTTCGATTTTACTCCATCATAATACAGAAGTGGTTGAACTTCTAAAAAATCATACTTTGAAATAATTTCATCCAACTTTTCATTTGATTCATAATTAAGAATAGCTTTAATCAATTCCCCGTTTTCATTTCCAGTACCAATCAATAGTCCTTCTCTTCTCTTATTGAGTTCAGATTTTGGTATACCGCCTTCTCTGTAAAAATATTTCAAATTAGATGCAGTAACTAGTTTGTATAAATTTTTTAATCCGACCAAATTTTGAGCATAAATTGTTGCAGTATGTGATTCTCTTTTTTCAATATTCCATTCAGATTCCATTTGATTTATATTAATATCAAATTTAATACCTTTTTTTTCAAGACTTTGTATCATGCAGATAAACACTTCTCCTGTAGCTCTTGCATCATCACAAGCTCTATGATGATTAAAAAGATTTACATTATATTTTTTGGTTAATGTATCAAGTTTGTGATTTTTCAGATGAGGTTCCAAAGCTCTAGCAAACGCAAGAGTATCAATATATGTTCTAATAGGGTCTATCCCTAAATCCAAACAATTCTTCTTGATAAATCCCATATCAAAATCAGCATTATGTGCAATTAAAGTACAATTTCCGACAAAATTCAAAAATTTAGGTAAAACTTCATCTATTTTAGGCATATCTTTTACCATATCATTTGTTATAGAAGTTAGCTCCGTAATTTTTTCTGGTATTGGTATTTCTGGATTTATTAATTGATTAAATTCATCTACAATCTCATTGTTTACTATCTTTACAGCACCAATTTCTGTAATTTTTTCAGTTGCATTTGATAATCCTGTAGTTTCGATATCAAAAACTACAAATTCTTTAAGATTCATAGAATTATATGGATTTGTTATAATCCTAAAATCATCTTCAAGTATCTTAGCTTCCATACCAAAAAGCGGCTTTATTCCGTTTTTACTGCAAGCATCATACAATTGAGGATATCCTTGTACAACAGATTTGTCAGTTAAACCTAAAGCTGTATGCCCCCATTTTTTTAATGTTTTGCAGCATTCATCTAAATCGATAAATCCATCTAGTTGACTCATTTGTGAATACATGTGAAGTTCAACTCGTTTTTTCTCATATTCATCTTTTCTAGTCTCAGGCTTTTCAATTTCTTGCATCTGTTTTATAGAAAAAGTCTTTCCAGATGTAAATCTGTCAAATTCCAATCTACCAGTTAACAACAGATATACTCCCGATTTTAATTTATCACCAAATGCCTCAAATTCTTTTTTCTTTAAAAACTTTTTAGCAAAAACAGCTCCACTCTCATCTCTTAAATCTAAAGAAATGATAAAACTCTCACCGTCTTTTATACTTCTGACATCTACATCAATAATCTCTGCTCGAATACATGTATCATCTTCGTTTTCGATTATTTCTTTGATTTTAATAGGAGACTTAGTAATATCTTTACCACATTTTATTCCAGTTTTTTTAACCTCTTCTTTTTCTCGTTTGGGATTATCTTTGATCGAATCAGCTATTTTTTCTCTAATCGAATTATCATATTCTACAAGATTTTTTATATAATCATCATTATTCTTTAATCTAACAGCTTCACATTTTAATGAATAGTCTTCATCGCTTAACTTTTTTATTAGATGCTCTAATTCAATATCTTTCTGATTAGTTATAAATTTATCCATTATTTGCTCGAAATTAAAAATTAAAGTAATTTCTGAATCTTTTATACTTGTATTCTCAAAATCAACACAAGAAAAATACTCACAAAAATCATTTGATTTTAAAATATTAAGCAAGACATCTTTAGAGAATTTGATTATTGAATTTTCATAATCATTAAATTCAATATTAATTTTTGTAATAAAGTTCAATAAATCTTTTTGAATAAACTCTGTCAAGTTATCTTTATTTTCATCTTTTTTTACTTTTATCAAACAATCCAACTCATCATTGTCTTTATTGTAAGTTAATTTATCGATATAAATTGGATACTGAGAATCGTATTTTAACCCTATTTTTTTTAATACATCGTTCAATAATAAATGCATTTATATCCTCTCTATTTCTTCGATTAATACATCTAATAATTCTTCTTCTTTAACTTTGCGTATAATTTCACCTTTCTTAAATATTAACCCTACACCATTTCCTCCTGCAATTCCAATATCAGCTTCTTTTGCTTCACCAGGTCCGTTTACAACACATCCCATAATAGCAACCTTAATGTGCTTATCAATTTTATCTAATTTTCTTTCTGCTTGATTAACGATATTGATTAGATCAATCTTAGTTCTAGCACAGGTTGGGCAAGATATTATTTCAATTCCTTCACTTAGTAAACCTAAACTCATTAAAATTTGTCTTCCTACAACAATTTCTTCTTTAGGATCACCAGTTAATGAAACTCTTATTGTATCTCCAATTCCTTTGGATAGAATGCTTCCGATTCCTACGCTAGATTTTATAATCCCTTTAGTAGAAGGTCCTGCCTCTGTTATTCCAACATGAAGTGGATAATTGCAAAGTTGAGACATTTTTTCATAAGCTTTTATTGACATGTTAACATTTGATGATTTTAGTGACAATTTTATATCGTTAAATCCCATATCTTCAATCATTCTTATTTGATCAAGACAACTATAGCAAATTGAGTCAACATTTACTCCATGATATTTATCGATAAACTTTTGATTAACCGATCCACTGTTTACACCGATTCTCATAGAAATTTTATGATGTTTGCAGCAATCTACAATTTCTTTTACTCTTTCTATCCCACCGATATTTCCAGGATTAATTCTAATACAATCACATCCATTTTCGATTGCGGCTATTGCTAATTTGTGATGAAATTGTATATCAGCAACAAAAGGGATATTCGTCATGCTCTTGATAATGGGTATTGCTTTTGCATCTTCTAAATCATTAATTGCACTTCTTGAAATATCGCAACCAACTGATTCGAATTCTTTTATTTGTCTTACAGTACTTTCTATATCTTTTGTATCCGTGTTAGTCATGGATTGGACTGTAACTCTTGCACCATTTCCAACAGCGACATTACCTACATAAATTCTCTTTGTTTCTTCTCTTTTCATTACTTCACCTTTCAAATTTAAAAAGGCCCATATAGGCCTAAATAAAACATTTAAAATAATTTAACAACATCTTTAATTGTAACTACAGTGATTAAGCCTAAAAGCAAAATCAATCCTACCATGTGAATGTATCCTTCTTTTTCTTGAGATATTTTTTTGCCAAATATCATCTCGATTAGTATGAATATCGCTCTTCCTCCGTCAAGTGCAGGAATTGGCAATAAATTAAACACACCCAAATTTATATTGATATATGCAAGTAGGAAGAGTAGATTTGCTACACCAGTTTTAGCAGCATTTCCGATTTCTTTAACCACTCCTACAGGTCCACTAACTCCTCCTAATCCTAGTTGGCCAGTTATAAGCATTCCTAAAAACTTATATAACATTCCGGTTAAATTAAGAAAAGTAGAAATACCTTTTTTAAAGCCTTTTTTAATATTAAAATTTTTAATGTTATATTCTTCTTCAAAATTTACGCCAATTTTTCTAACATTGTTTTCAAGCTTAGGATTAACTTTAATATTCTTAGGTTTATTATCTCTTATCAGTTCAATATTTAAGTCTCCCTGAGATTGTTTAATACTCTTTAATAATTGTTCGCCATCGTTGAGCTTTTCCCCATTTATTGACACTATATTATCTCCCGCTTGAATTCCAGAAGAATACGCTGGAGAATCTTTCATAACACCAGAAACAACAGTACTTACTCGACTTACAGACATTAACAGAATTAATAATAAAAAAGCTAATATAAAATTCATTATTGCACCTGCTAAGATTACTTTAAGTCTAACAAATGGTGATTGATTGTTCAAAGAATTAGGACTATCATTTTCTTCATCCTCGCCTTCTAATTGGCAATATCCACCCACTGGTAATAATCTTAAAGAATAAAGAGTTCCATTTGATTCTTTTTGAAAAAGTTTAGGTCCCATACCAATTGAAAATTCTAAAACATTAACTCCGTTCATCTTAGCGACAATAAAATGTCCAAATTCATGTATTAATATTACTAGTAAAAATATAATAATTGATGAAATTATTGTAATCATATTTCCTCCTATTAAATCCCTAAACAATATAAAATTGAGAGATAAGGTAAAACAAAAATAAAACTATCAAATCTATCCATCACTCCGCCATGTCCGATAAAAATATTTCCAAAATCTTTGACATTGGCTTTCCTTTTGATTTTGGATGCGCTTATGTCACCTATTTGAGATATAATTGAACCAAAGAAAGCAATACTGATTATCTTAATGATATTTAATTCCCCATAGAAAAATGTAAAAATACCAGCAATAATCATACTTCCTATTATTCCACCTACAGCTCCTTCGATAGTTTTTTTAGGGCTAATTTTAGTGAGTTTGTGTTTTCCAAACAACATTCCTGTACAATAGGCTGCTGTATCCGTCCCCCAAGAACATATATAAATTAGCCATATATACTCTGTTTTTGCGATAAAATACATTAATGAAAAAGTAATGGTAATGTAAATATGCATAAAATAATTATTTAATACTTCTTCTAAAGATTTGTCAAAAATAGTATATAATGTCAACTCTATCAAACTAAAACTACACAATAAAACAATTGCTAGTAGTTCATTTTTAAAAAATATACTTATATTAAAGCTAATATTCAATAAAATATTTATAATTAGGTTTTTAATATTAATAGTATTATTGTTTTGTTTGTTTAGAACATTTTCTAATTCGTATATTGCAACTGTGCTTAGGAATAAGTTCATAATTAAAAGATAAACTCCGCCTTTAGCAACACACAGTATGGATAACAATAAAATTATAATTCCTGTTAAAGTCCTTTTTAAAAATTTCATTTCAACCCACCAAATCTTCTATTCCTATTTTGATACCAATAAATTGCATCAACTAGCGAATCTAATTTGAAATCTGGCCAATAAATATCTGAAAAATATATTTCTGCATAAGACATTTGATAAAGTAAAAAATTACTAAGCCTTTTTTCTCCACCTGGTCTTATTAATAAATCAACGTCCGGTTGATTTTCCGTATATAAAAGATTTGAAAACTCTTCGCCAGTCAAAATTTTTCCTTCTTTTATTGCTGTATTGACAGCACGTAAAATTTCTTGTCTTGAGCCGTAATTAATTGCAATATTAAGAATTAGTTTATCATTATTTTTTGTAGATTCTAATGCATATTCTATCTTTTGAATAACTTTTTCTTGTAGAACACTTATATCTCCCAAAATATTGATTTGGACTCCTTGAGTTACTAATCTATTTAGTTGATCATCTATATATTTTATTAGTATTTGCATTAAAAAGTCTATCTCTTTTTGGGGTCTCTTCCAATTCTCTGTTGAAAAAGCATATAATGACAAATATTTTATCCCGATATTTAAAGAGTTTTCTACAACATCTACTACTCTTTTCATTCCCTCATTGTGACCAAAAACTCTAGGTTTATTTTTATTTGTAGCCCATCTTCCATTTCCATCCATTATTATGGCAACATGCTTAGGCAGTTTTTCCTTATCTAATTTTGATAAATCCATTTTCAATTCCTTTTAGTTTATTCTTATTTATTGTATCATATTTTAATGTTTTTCTACACAAAAAAATAAGCCATTGTATTTGATAAACTTTCAAAAAATATCAAATTAGGCTTATTTTTTAATTGTAAAATTATTTAGTTTTAATTTCTCTGGAACCTGGTTTTACTAATTCTAATCCTTTTTTGCATAAAGGACAATCTTCTGGTTTGAAAATTTCAATGTCAATTTTTGTTGCACTATATAGCGGCAAATCAATGTCTAAGTTAACACTTCTATCTACTAAGCAACAAATTCCAACTACTTCTGCTCCCAAATCTTCTAGGACTTTTTTAGTTTCATATGATGATTTAGCAGTAGTAACCACATCTTCAGATATTATTACTTTTTCTCCTTCTTTTACTTGAAATCCTCTTCTCAAGCACATTTCTCCATCTTTTCTTTCAGTAAATATAGCTGGTTTATGTAATTGTCTTCCTAACTCATAAGCTACAACTATCCCTCCCATTGCCGGACCAACAACAGTATCAAATTCAACATCTTTAAGTTTTTCAGCTATAACTCTAACTACTTCCTCAGCCTTATCAGGATATTGTAATAATTTTGCGCATTGGCAATATTTATCACTATGATTTCCTGATGATAATAAAAAATGACCTTCTAATAATGCATTACTTTCTTTTAATAATTCTACTACTCTGTCCATTAATTTCCCCCTAAATAATATTTCTTATTTCTTCTATTGATTTAAAGTTATTTTCTTTTAGATAGTTTTCCATTCCATTGGCAATTTCAACCATTACATTAGGATTAACAAAGTTTGCTGTTCCCACTTGAACTAAATAGCAGCCAACCATTATAAACTCCAACGCATCTTTGTAATTCTGAATTCCACCCATACCACAAACTGGAATTTTAACGTTTTTACATACATCTCTGCACATTCTCAAAGCTATCGGTTTTATACAAGGACCGGAAAGACCAGCTGTTATGTTATCAAATACTGGTTTTCTTTTATTAATATCAATAGCTAATGCATTAAAAGTATTTACAAGACTAATGGCATCTGCTCCAGAATCTTCACAAGTTTTTGCCATTTCTACAATGTCGTTAGCATTCGGAGATAATTTTACCATTAATATTTTATCAGTATGCTTTCTTACCTCTGATACAACACTTTTAGCTATATCGCACTTTATCCCAAAAGCCATTCCACCTTCTTTTACATTTGGGCATGAAATATTTAATTCAATTATTTTAATATCTGTGCTTGAAATAAGTTCCACAGCTTCAATATAACTTTTTATATCAGAGCCACCAATATTAGCTATAGTTACAGTGTCTAACGATAACATATATTCCAAATCTCTATTTATAAATTCTTGAACAGAAGGATTTTGTAATCCTATACTATTCATTATTCCAGAAGATGTCTCATAGATTCTTAATCCAGTATTACCATTTTTGGGTTGAATAGTTAAGCCTTTTGTAGAAATACCACCTATTTTATTTAATTCTGTAAAGTTTTCATATTCCCTACCAAATCCAAATGTACCAGATGCGCCAACTATAGGATTTTTAAATTCAACACCGCAAAAATTTGTTTTAAGCATCAAATACCACCTCATTTTTTTCAAAGATAGGTCCATCTTTGCAAACTCTCTTAAGGCCTCTAGTTGTGTTAACAGTACATCCTAAGCAAGCCCCTATTCCACAAGCCATATGAGCTTCAAGAGAATAAAACTCAGTAGCATTCAAATTTCTTTTCTTTAAAGAGTTCATCATTGGATTTGGACCACAAGCATAAATATAATCATACTCATTTTTTACAAATTCTGTAATATATCCTTTTAATCCAATAGACCCATCTTCAGTTGATATAATAGTGTCCTTTTTGTTTAAAATTTCATCTTCCATGTAAGTAGTATCCCTGTATCCTACGTATAAATCGATGTTTTTTAACTTTCGTGATAAATATTTCATTGGTGCAATTCCAATTCCTCCTGCCACAATAGCGCATTTAGATTCTGGATGTAATTCAAATCCGTTTCCTAATGGTCCTAAGATTTTTATATTTTCTCCAACTCTCATAGAAGAAATTATCGATGTTCCTTTTCCTACTACAGCATATAAAAAAGTAATACTATCTTCATCTAAGTCACAAATACTGAGTGGTCTAGGAAGAAGAGGTGATTCATCCCAAGCTCTAAGCATATAAAATTGTCCAGGATCACCCTTAAATTTTCCTTTTAAAACCAACTTATAGATTCCATCACTTATTTCTTCATTAAGTAATATTTCTGAATCAATATATTTATTCACCGTAAATATCCTTTCTCATATCTTCAACAGCTTTTCTAGCATATTTACCAATATTTTCTTCTCCATCATCAAATTTTCTATAGTTTAGAATTATGCCTCTTGATGAATTAACAATTCCTTTTTTATAATCATCAAGGTAAATTCTTATATCCTCAGGTTTTGCTCCTTGTGCGCCATATCCTGGAATTAAAAACATAATATTTGAATATCTTTCTCTAATTTTGTTAGCATTTTCTGTTTGAGTTCCACCTACTACAAATCCCAAAGAACTTAAGTTACACTCTCCAATATAATCTTTGGCAATTTTATTTAAATTATCACCTATTTCATAATATAAAGGTAGTCCTTTATAATCTTTGTATTGAATATCTTTGGATCCTGGATTTGAAGTTCTCATTAATACGAATATACCTTTTTCTTTTGACTTAAGATATGGTAAGTAATGCTCCAGTGTATCATATCCCATGAAAGGATTTACAGTTATAAAGTCCGCCTCAAAATCTCCTTCAAAATGAGCTTTTGCATACTCTTTTGCAGTATTTGCGATGTCTCCTCTTTTTACATCCGCTATTGAAATCAAATCATTATCTCTAAGATACTTAAGTGTATTTTTGTAAGCTATCATTCCCTCAATGCCTTGGGCTTCGTAATAAGCTATTTGAACCTTAAAACATGCAACTAAGTCCTTGGTGTTATCTATGATTTCTTTATTAAAATCAAATAAATATTCGCTAACTTTTTTACCTTTTTTCATGTTCTCTGGTATATAATCTATACTTGTATCTAATCCTACACAAACTATAGATCTTTCACTTATTCTTTTAGAAAGTTTATCTATTATCATTTTTAACTCCTTTCTCAAATTTAACTTCTCCATTTACGATTGTCATTTCGATACTACCTGTAAACTCTTCTCCAATAAATGGAGAATTGCTTGATTTTGAATTGAATTTATCAACTTTTATATTTTTATCAAGATCAATAATTACTAAATCAGCATCATAAGTTGGAATTATAGCGCCTTTATTTTCACCTAATATTTTCGCTGGATTGTAACTCATTAATTCAGAAATTTTATTTAGTGAAATTCCATTATTCTCATGCAAAACTTTATACACAATATTAAACGCTGTTTCTAATCCAATCATACCACAAGCACCATTATCTTTGTCTTCTTTAGTATGTGG
>QWBY01004450.1_pt1 | contig 10590 bp, 8 predicted proteins | sample 1972471 | NCBI WGS metagenome assembly QWBY01 (sample SAMN09866722, study PRJNA288562) | Human gut metagenome isolate term6_stool, whole genome shotgun sequencing...
CCTGCCCGGTTCCATCCTTCGGGCTTTCTGTCAGGCGCAGGCGGGGCGTACTCTCCTCGTCAAGGCTGTTCGCTTTCTGCCAAAGGGGCACACGACCCCCTTGTTCCTATTATAATACGCAAAAACGGCGGGTTTGTCAACTCTCCTGGTAAAGTGTTCTGCAAAATGGCATTTGACTCGGTTTGTGTATATAAACGAGATAGTTATTAACAAAAAGATACGGTCAGGAATTGCTATCCTATTCTGTGTTTACATGGATTTACACGAAAGCGGCTGCCAATTTTAGCAGAGAGCCGGAAACAGAGTCCAAAAGGTGCTCTAGGGGCTTTATTAGCTGGAAATTAGCTGAGCTAAATGAAAAGTGGCCGCTCTATTGTACAACGCTCACCTTTCATTAGCTGGAAGGCGCGTGGCTGTTCATAGGCACCAGAAGAACACCAGTTGCAAAAAGCAGCTGAAGCCTGTTTCTGGATTTATGATACCATGTCGGAATCGCAGTTGGAATAGGAACATGGCCAGAACACGATATGAAAGGATTCTGACCTATGTGGTGGGAAGTACTTCATCTTGTAAAAAAAACGGTTTTATGGTATTCTTACCTTAGATAAGGAACAGAAAGCAGGTGAACCGATGGCAGAAGTCGAAACGCAAAACAACCTTGATTTTGAGCGCAAGCATGAGGAAGATTTGCGGCGTATCCGTGATTTTCGGCTCATGGATGATAACTTTATGAGCAAGGTCTTTGAGGATAAGCCATGTGCGGAATTCCTGCTCCGGATCATCCTGAATCGGGATGATTTAAAGGTTAAAGAAGTCCATGGGCAGCATGACCTGAACAATATACAGGGGCGTTCCGTGCGGCTTGACATTCTGGCAGTGGATCATGAAAATCGTGCCTACAATGTCGAGGTTCAGCGCAGTGACAGTGGAGCAGTCGCAAAGAGGGCGAGATATAACAGCAGCCTGCTGGATGCCAATCTCACCCGAAAGGGCGATGCGTATGACGCACTGAACGAGACCTATGTAATCTTTATCACAGAGAACGATGTGCTTCGGGGTGGACTTCCTATTTATCATATCAATCGCATCATTGAGGAAATGGGGAAATCTTTCGGAGATGAAGCACATATTATCTATGTAAACTCTCAGATCAAGGACGACACCGCATTGGGAAAGTTGATGCACGACTTTACCTGTACGAACCCGGATGACATGAACTATCCTGTTCTGGCACAGCGGGTGCGTTATTTCAAAGAAGATACGAAGGGAGTGGCAACGATGTGCAGAGCATTTGAAGAAGTGAGAGAAGAAACAAAGCATGAGCAGTCGATTGAAATTGCAAAATCTTTGCTAGAATTTGGGAAAATGACCTATGAAGAAATTGCTCGGTCGGTTCAGCTTCCTGTTGAAGAAGTAAAGGCACTGGATACAAAGAAACCCGCCTGATTTTAATTCAGCCAAGATATTCTTAAAAACAAACAGCGGCAGTTTTCCAAATCGGAAAGCTGTCGCTGTTTATGTATGTATAGGGGCTTATAAGTTCTTTGCAAGATTTTTGATGAGTTCGGCCATAGAGGGGTCAGCCAGCAGTTTAGCAAGAGCTGCTGCCGCATCTGTATCGACTGGACTGGCTTTGGGAGTGGATTGCTCTGCGCGAGGGAGGGCTTCAGGCTCTGCACCATGATGCTGATAGAAGAAATCGTCGAATCGTTGTGCGTTCAAACGCCGATCATCATCCAGAATGTGTGCGTACTGCTCGGTGACCATCGAAGCCTGTGCATGACCTGAATCGCCCTGCACGGCTTTGATATCACCGCCGTTCAGTTTGAGTTTGTATGTAATACTGGAGTGTCGGAAGCTGTGAAAGACCACTTTAGGGAGATCATTTTTCTCAATCAACCGCTTTAATGCACCGTTGATGGTGGATTGTTCGGTCGGCATTCCCAGCGGGCCGGCAACCACGAGATTATAGTCTGCATACTCTGCACCCAGTGCGTCCTTTGTCATGTCCTGCTCGGCTTTATAGTGGACAAGCATTTCAGCAACTGTTTTGGGGAGAAAAATGGTTCGGATACTGCTGTCTGTTTTAGGGCTTTTCAGAACCTGGACCGTGGTGCAGCGGGAACTCAGCGAGGGAAAACGAGTGATGACATTTTTATTTTCCAAGGCGTTCAGCGAAGCAATATCTACACGCTGCAATTCCTTATTTATGTAAATGGAGGCTCGCCCGGCTTCAATGCTTTCGGGGGAGATATCCACACAATCCCATGTCAGACCGAGCAATTCCCCTAAGCGCAGGGAACAAGAGAAGGAGAGGTTGATGCAAAGCCGGAGCCGTGGATCATCACAGACTTCTAAGGCATGGAACAGGGTCTCGGCAGTCCAGATATCACGCTTCTTTGCAGTGTATTTGGGCAAGGTGGCATAAATACAGGGATTCTTTTCCATAAGTTCCCACTTTACAGCCTGCTCAAAGGCACTTCTCAAAATTTTGTGAACCGAACGAACCGTGCCGGGAGAAACGTATTGATGCTGACGCTTTCCACACATAGGGTCAACGGCTTCGTATTTAAGCAGCCGCTGATAATATCCCTCAATTACGCGGGTGGTGAGATCTTGCAGCTTCATTGAGCCGATAAGCGGTTCTATGTAGTTTGAAATCAGTGCAGTGTTTGATTGATAGGTTGAAAGTGCCCATTTGGTTCTTCCGTACAGGGTGACGTATTCTTTAAGCAGGTCTTTTAGAGTTCGGCACTGGGGTGCCACAAAGGTACCGACGGATTCTTTGTATTCGACCTCTTTCTTACGGTTTTTGGCATCTGCAAGGTCGGTAAAGGTTTCCCATTTCTGCTTTAGCGTTCCATTAGTGTGTTTGTAGGTATAGACAACGCAGTATCGGTTATTGCGTTTGACAATGCTAGCCATTATACATCCTCCTCTACTTTACGTTTGGACTTCAGAACTTCATCGAAAGCATCTTTTTGGATGCGTTTTACCCTTCCCAACTTCATCGTTGGAATTCCTTCTTTGAGAACCCACGAGTCAAGTGTTGGGCGGCTGATTCCGTAAAAAGCCTGAATTTCCTGAAAACTGTAGTATTTCCCATTCTTGGGACATTGCAGTTTTAGCGGCGGCTCCTCATGCGTTTCTTTTTTCGGTTTTTGAAGTTGGTATGTAGATTGGCTTTTAAGCCATGCCTTAAAACTTTTTTTGGTAATGCGCGGCCTGTCGGCCACGCGCTCAATGACGAAACAATCTCGGTATTTTTTGCAATCAAGAATCCCATAAACATTCTTGCGTGGGATACCGAGTAGTTTTGCCATTTCCGGGATGGAGATGGTTTGCGCTTCAATCTCCCGGTCACGCTCACGGTCGGCTGCTGTGCGGTAGCGACTTTGTGATCGGTACCACCGCTCAAAGTCCTCTTTGGGAATTCTCATACAGAAGTCTGCCGTTTCTGTTTTCAACTTGCCCTGTCGGATGAGTGTATAGATCGTTTCGGGTTTCACCTTCAATATCTCGGCGGCGTCAGGAACGGAATAGGACCGTTTGCAAAGTTCCTCGCCCGGTGGCGAACCATTGACCTTATGATATTTGACCTGATTGGCATACCATTTCTCAAAGCTGGAAATAACGATACGCCTTTTGTCGTTTATCAGAATGACTTCAAAGAGATTCTTATGAAGCAGCCAATAGCTGTCTGTTTTGCCAAGGCCGAGAAGCTGCCGCATCTCACGAACCGACATGGTGGTTTTGGTAGTGGCAGGTTCAGCTTTTCCGTATAAGGGAGCCGAAGTATTCCGCATATCATCCATGAAAGACACCTCTCTATCTATGTAAAAGTTTAGCCGGGATTTCTCATCCCGGCTAAAGAATAGCAGATTTCGCGTGAAATGTTGAGGATGTCAAACAGCAGGATTGCGTTCAACAGTGCCATCATTGAGCCATGCTTCAAAGCTGGCTTTGGAAATACGGTAAGCGCCGCTTACCTTGAACCAGCGGAATTCGTTCTGCTTCAGTAGACGGTAGACAGTGGGACGGCTCAGGAGCAGCATTTCCATCAGGTCTTCTACGGTATAGCAGCGGCTGTCCTTTGCTGTGGAAACAGGGGAGGAAACCGAGTTGGGCGAAGGTTCTTCATGGATAATCATTGGATAATACCTCGTTAAATATACTTAAAGTTAAAACTTGAGCGGCAATGCAGCCCGGCGGCTGCCACCATTATAAATAGTATAGACCTGCTGAAGGTACTTCGTCTTGCCGGGAAGGCTTACGCCTGCGGTTCGTGCAAGGCGAAAAATCGTGAATGCATCGACCTGCCGCAGTTTGGCAATCAGACGGCTTTTACTGTATTCGGAGTGGTACAGTTCTACAAAGCGGCAGATGCCGAGCAGATTTGCAGAACTCATGGAATCAGGTTCTCCGTCCCACGCATTCAGCAAAACATCAAGGGATTCGATATACAGTTCAGGACCAAGCCGGATGAATTCGTGATAGGCGGTTGCGATGCAGCTGATCCACTGCTTGCCCCGGCCTTCTTCAAAAGAAAGATGAACGCCAGCCAATTCGGTGGCCTGCTGGAATGCAACGGCAGCAGGCTCCCCTGCAAAAATCAGGGCACGGAGCTTCTGTCCTGCACTCAGCCGTTCCGAAATGCCTGTCTGCTGTGCAAACAGGAGGGCTTCTTCTCGTTCTGTCATACCAAAATAAACCTTGCAGCGAATCTGCAAATCTTCGCCGCCGTTCAGAAATTTCCGTGCAGCGATGGTGTTCTGTCCGTCCATCACATAGTAGTGACCATCCCGGAAGCTGATCTTCGGCTCATTGGCAACCCGCTCGTCAAATTCTTTTGCGATGCGGGCAACACGAGCGGGGTGAAGAGCACGCTGATAAGTGTCGCGCGGCACGATCAGTTGCCGCATTTCATATTTGGACAGGTGCCCAAGGTAGCTTAACACTCTGGATTTATCTGCGGGGCGCGGACTTTCGCAAATCGCCATAGATGGCGCACTCAAAAAGCGATTGTGCAGAATAAAATGCGTCGGCATATTTCGCTTTTTGATCTGTGTTGTCAGCGGAACGACCAGAAGAACATTGGAATAAAAATTACCGTCATCGTTCTGGACAACAATGGCAGGTCGGATGCCGCCTTGTTCGGAACCGCTGTAAGGATTCAGATCCATCATGTAGACATCCCCGCGCTTGTACATCCAGTTTGCGGGCATAGGCGGATACTTTTTCTCTTTTTTGCCTCGTGTTGCCAATTTGGATTTCTCCTTTCTATCCGTATATGTAACAGTGGGCTGCTCGCACAGCCCACCCTACTATCTCAAACAGCAAAAATGCTGTGATTTATAGTTCTATACCTTTCCGTATTTGTCCCCGACATCCCCGGAAAACGAAAACTCAGTTTTCGTGTGGGAAATCTTTCAGCCGTCCGGCAGCGTACCGAATCCATAGGGTTCTCACCTCTCCGTGGTTCTCACCGAGCTGCCCGAAGGCAGAAGTATCATTATTCTGTGATGGCTCTTAGCTATGGAGAAGCTGTCATCCATTTACCGTCAACCTACCGCTCATTCCCTCAGTGGGAGATCATCGCATTTGTTACGGACGTGGCTCATCATCACAGGAACGTGACTGAAGAATGCGTGTTCAATTTTCAAGGGGCGGGATAGCTTGAGGGCTGCTTTGAACGCTTTCCGAAGCTATGGCTGTATTGTAACCGATGCGGAACGAAATGAACAGGAACTCAGAGTTCACAATTTTTGAGGAAAATAGGAAGTATCGTTCCTGTTTCTCGATGAGCCGTCAAAAATATATTTCTTGACTTTATGTAAGAAATGAAGTATTATACTCGTAAGAAACTAACTTACGAGTATATAAATTCGATAAATACACTTTGGGGAGGGAACAAAATGAGCCGATTTTACTGCCGCGATGAGGAACTTCGGAAGTTAAACAAACGATATGAGAATGGAAAGTTTGAATGCGTTGTCATTTACGGCAGACGCCGTGTTGGAAAAACTGCGCTGATCAATGAATTCTGCAAGGATAAACCGACCATTTTCTTCTCTGCCTTGAATACGACCGGAAAAGAAAATCTGGAAGCCTTGTCCAAGGCAATCATGAGTTTTGAACGACCCAATGCAGAATCATCTCCGGAATTTACAACCTACGATGCAGCATTGGACGAACTGACAGCTCTCTCCAAGGAGCAGCGGATCGTATTTGTAATTGATGAGTATCCTTATCTTGCAAAGGCTAAACCCGCTATTTCCGCAATGCTTCAGCACATCATCGACCATAAATGGACAGAGTCCCAAATGTACCTGATCCTGTGTGGCTCGTCCATGAGTTTTATGGAAAGTCAGGTTTTGGGCAAAGAAAGCCCTCTGTATGGGCGCAGAACAGCGCAATTCAAGATCATGCCGCTGGATTATAGGGAAACTGCGGTATTCCATCCGAATCTGTCTGAGGAAGATAACGCCCTGATTTATGGCATCACAGGCGGCGTTCCGCATTATATCAACAAATTGGATGTTCGGGACAGCGTAGATGAAGCACTGATGGAAAACTTGTTTGACCGTTCCAGCTACCTCTATGAGGAACCGGCCAACCTGTTAAAGCAGGAGCTGCGTGAGCCTGCAATTTATAATGCAATCATCAAGGCAATTGCAGAGGGGGCTTCTCGCCTGAACGACATCACCACAAAAGTTGGTGAAGAAAACTCTGTGGTGGCGAAGTACCTCAAAACGTTGATAGACCTTGGAATCGTCAAAAAAGAAACGCCGATCACAGAGAAACCGGGCAAAAAAACGATCTATCTTCTGGCGGACAATTTTTTTCGTTTTTGGTACCGTTTTGTGCCGGTCAATGCAAGTGCCATTGATTCGGGGCGGATCGCAAAGACCTACCCCCATGCGGTGAAGCAGTATTTTCCAGACTATATGGGCCTGATTTTTGAGAAGATGTGTCAAGACTATTTGCTCTATTATGCGAATGATCTTCCTATCGAGTTGAGTGAGATCGGGCAGTGGTGGGGAACCGACCCTCAAAAAAAGAAGCAGATCCAGATCGACATTGTCGGAACGCCGGTTGAGGGTAATGACTATATCATTGGCTCCTGCAAATACCGCAATGAAAAAATCGGTTTGGACGAACTGGAACTGATTCGGGAATATGCAGCAGTCTTTGGGAAAGGAACAAACTACCACTACTACATTTTCTCGAAAGGCGGATTTACGGACGGTCTGCTTCAGGCACAGGAACGCGGAGAAGTACAGCTGCTTACCCTTGCCGATATTTTTGAATAACACAAGAAACGCTCTTGCCGGTGTAAAACTGGCAGGAGCGTTTCTTGTTGAAGTGATTATAAAAGACCTTTAAAACTGGCAGGAGCGTTTCTTGTTGAAGTGATTATAAAAGACCTTTGATTTTTTCAAGATGATCTATAGCGGCTTGCAGTTCATTTTGAAACTGATTCCTAGAAGGATCTCGACCCAAAAGAAGATAATCCATACTGACATGGAAGTATTCTGCAATATCGATCAGGATTTTTACAGAGCCATTGGAGCTTCCCCTTTCAAGATCGCCCAGGTGGTGATGGGAAACACCAAGTTTTTCAGCAAGTTTTTCCTGCGATAACTTCGCATTTGTACGCAAAGTAAAAATACGGTTACCAATAGCATTCGGATCAAAACTCATGTGTGACCTCCAAATTTTCGATAAAGCGTGAGAAGTCGAAAACTCGGAGTTGCTACGGATATCTAGCCGCTTGGGGCATCCACGAAAAATGGACAAATCATAACCCCGCGTTTTCACGCGGGGTTATGATTGTATAATTCTTAGCCGTTCCGTCATCTTCAACTGTTCCATCATCTGTGATTGCATTGTAATCCGCCATTGCACCTGAACCTTCGATGCTCAGTGTATATGTAGGATTCTCCGCAGCCGTATTGTTTTGTTCCACTTCCCAAGAAACACTTTCCGTCTGATCTTCTGCACCGCAAGGGCCGCTTGTTGCTGCATTTTGTGCCAGCACAGCCAAGGCAGACGTATTCCCCACCGTTTCCGCAAACGCCGTGACCGCCGAAGCAGGCACCATGGAGACGGCCATACAGCCCGCCACCAGCAAACTTACTACACGTTTTGGTTTCATAAACTTTTTCCTCCCTTATGAAGTATCCCAAACGCTTTTCCCTGCACCCGCCGCAAATGTAAAAAGGAGCCGCACCTGCCCCGAAAGGCTGGTGTGACGCTGTGGTGTACTTATGGGGAAGTGCAGCTGGCTGCCCGGTCTGGGCCCTTTAGCTTTGCGTCGCAGCCTTCCAGCTGGTTTGCCGATTCTTCTGTTTTGTGGGGGTGCTCTTTTGCATTTTATTATACCCCCCTTATATAAAAATCAAGGGGTTTTCCATGAGTTTGTCATTTGTAACAAATGCAGTCTATTTTTTAGTGCGATTTGACGGGGGGTGGGGGTGACCCTCTCAGTTAAAGACTTTGGCTGAGAGGGTTAGGCCATTACTAAGAAAACGCCGCCGCACAGGTCGCAATTCTGTGCAGCGGCGTTCCTATGGAGGATGATAAAGTATCACTTGGAAATGGCGCAGTTATTCGTACAGGGCATCAAAGTTGGTCAGTTCCACCTCATGCTCATCCAGCCAGCGACGAACCTGCGGGTCACACAGGGTCGCCAGATCACGGCAGCGGGGCAGGGTCAGGGAAGTATTGTCCAGAAGGTACTGATCCAGATAACCCGGATGGAAATGTAGGATATTGTACTCGTAGGGAGAGCTCAGGATGCCGAAGCGGTCTTCCAGCCAGTCCTCCGGGCGGCTGCCCCGGTTTAGAATCTCCATTGCGTTGCTGTTGCCCAAACTGAACAGCTCGCAGGCCGGTTTCATCGGCAGTTCTTCGGCCAGCGTATCGCCCATGTTATGGATGCCCAGCTTCTTTCCGATATCCCGGAACGCCTGCTCCATGGGCCTTGTCATGGCGCTGTGGCCCTCAAAATGCCGGGGATAATGTCCCACAAGTTCTTTGTGCCGGTCCAGCTGGGCCATGGTCTCGGTATACAGGTCCTCATAGCTGGGGTAAACTTCGCCCTTGCATTTGGCATCATTGGGATTCTCGCTCTTCCACAGATAGCTGCGGTAGAACATTCCCTCTTCGTTTACCAGCGTGGGCACCTTTTCCGGGGCGCTGACGGGGCGGTACTGCACAAAATTGGTGTGCTGGACCAGCGGCACCTCCGGGCACTCGCTCTGCCAGAGTTTCACCGCATGGGGGACGGCGGCCATGTTGCTCATCAGCGAGAGGGTGCAGACCACGCCCTCCTTATAGGCTTTGATGACACCATAGTTGTATGCCTCACTGAAGCCGAAATCATCGGCTACTACGATCAACTTCTTGCTCATAGCTGTTTCCTTTGTCCTTATCGGTTCAGATAATCCGCATTGAAGATCTTGCCCTCGGTGCTGCGGTCATAGACCTTCCGGCCCTCGGCGTAGGTGACCTGTGCCTGATAATCGTCGCTGATGACCACCAGATCTGCGTCCTTGCCCACTTCAATGGTACCCTTGCGGTCGGCAAAACCATACTTGATGCAGGGATTGAGGCAGGCCATCTTCAGGCAGGTCTCCAGCGGGATGCCAACATTGTTCACCAGATTTCTGATGTCGAACAGCACCGGCTGGCTGGAACCGCACAGGCGGCCGGTATCGGTCAGAACAAAGCCCTCCGGGGTCACATTCAGGGCCATCCCCTCAAAGATGCCCTCATACTTGCCCACCGGTGCACCGGACAGAGCCGTACAGTCACTGACCATCATGAATTTGTCGGTGCTCTTGACCTTGAAGTAGATGCCCAGCATCTCATCGCAGATGTGCAGGCCGTCGCAGATCACCTCACAGGTAACGTTTTCATTGGTCAGGGCTGCTCCCAGACCGCCGATGTCCCGGTGATGCATATCGGTCATGACGTTGCCGGTATGGGTCGCCACACTGATGCCCTTGGCATAGGCGGCCATGGCCTGCTTATAGTTGTTGTCACTGTGGGCGGCTGCCACTGTGATGCCCTGCGAGAGGAAATACTCGATGATGGGGTCCATCCCGGGGATCTCCGGTGCCAGTGCCACAAGACGCAGCCACCCGCCGCCGGCTTCCACCATGGCATGTGCCGTCTCCATACTTACCTCCGGCCAGCCGGTACGGATGCCTTTTTCACCGGTGCGGTTCAGCCAGGGGCCTTCGCTGTGGATACCCAGAATGGTTGCACCGTCCTGATCACCCTCTTTTGCCACCTCTGCCACCGCACGGATGGAATCCGGGTCGCACACCGTCGGGAAGATGTTCACGGTGCCCTGACTTGTCAGCCCCTTCAGATAACCTTTCACGGATGCGATCTGCTTTTCATGGGGGGCATTCTTATTCATGATATCATAACCGCAGGTGCCGTGGTTATGAGTATCAAAAATGCCGGGGATGATCCGCTGGTCGCCGTATTCAATGGCTTCGGGGTCGGTCGTATTTTCTGCAAAGGCAGTGATCTTGCCGCCTTCCACAGTCAGCACACCTGCCTTGGGGCCTTTCG
>QWBY01002486.1_pt1 | contig 10570 bp, 3 predicted proteins | sample 1972471 | NCBI WGS metagenome assembly QWBY01 (sample SAMN09866722, study PRJNA288562) | Human gut metagenome isolate term6_stool, whole genome shotgun sequencing...
TACAAATACTAATAAAGCTAGCGAAAAAGCAGAAACAAAAGTAGAAGATGTCAAGGAATCTGCCAAAGATGCCAAAGATTCTGCCAAAGAAACAAAAGACGAGGTAGAGACAGCAGTAAAAACTGCAACAAGCGACATCAAAGAAGTAAAAATCGACATCGACGGTGCTGTTAACAAATTCAAAGAAACTTTCTCTGATGAGGGAATAGCTATCGAGAGTATTTCTCTAGAGCTTGAAAATGGAGAATATGAATACGAAATCGAAGGAAGAAAAGACAATAAGGAATACGGTCTAACTCTTGATGCAAATACAGCTGATATCAAGGCACAAAGCGAAGAAGACGATAATGATAACGAAAAGGCTGAGCCAATTGATTTTGCATCAATCATAAGCCCAACAGAAGCTATGGATAAGGCCCTAACAGGTCAAGAAGATGCCAAAGTTGTTGAATGGAGTCTATCAACAGATGATGGCAAGTTAAAATACGAAATCGACGTAGAAAACGGTAATGACAAGAACGTTGACGCCCTAACAGGAGAAGTTTGGGACGACTAGCTCCTAAAAAAAATTTAATTACAAGCAAAAAACCAAGACAACCCCAAGTCTTGGTTTTTTGTATGGAGGTAAGAATTTATTCGATAAATTTTTACTAATATAGTATTTTTGAGGGGCTGTTGTTTACTATTTTTTATAGGTTACGTAATCATTCAAAGTTTGATTAATTTCTATCTTATTAGTTTTCTCATCATCTAACACCTTATCAACCTTTTCTTTAATTTCCTCATCATTTTCTTCGGAAGAAACTATAATGTTAAGGCTTGTCTTTAGAAGTGTTAGGTCCTTTTCATTTTGAAGCTTAAACAAGACACCTAGTAATTTATTGTATGATTCTTCAACTTGCTTATCCTCAGCATTTTTGTCATCTAAAACTTTTCTAGCTTGCTCAACTAGATCTTTTAACTCTTTGGTCTTATCAGATTTTTCAAGAATATCTTGGTTATTAGCTATATTCTCCACTAAATCTTTTAGCTTTTGTTTATTAACGTTATTTTCATTTTCTTTTAATTTTAATCCAACAACTGCCGCTAGTAAGTTTTCATATGCTTTATCACATGAATTTTGATCAATCTTATCTTCATTTAAAATTTCTCTCGCCTTAGCTAAAGATTTTTTCAAATTTTCAAAAGATTCATTTGTATACCTATCTTGCTCAATATCAACTGCCTTATAGAAAAGATCTATTAAGGTTGTAGTATCAGCATTTTCTTCATCTAATTCCTTATCCTCCAATTCGAAACTTAAATTCAAAATTTCTTCATAGAGTGCATCAACTTTAGTTTGGTTGATATCAGCTGACCCTAATACTTTCTCAGCCTCTCTTACCTTGTCGGCCATTTTTTTGTAGGACTCTTCCGTATACATTTGTTCGTCTAAAGATTTAAAGTAATCTATCATAGATTTCAAATTCTCAGTATCAACCTTAGCTTTTTTGACTAGATTAATGGTGAACTTTCTCCTCTTCAATCCATTTTCAGACTCTAGTAAGATGTTTATCTTTGAATCCTTTTCTGGAAGAATAGTGTATGAGGCATTTTCCTTAGTTTTTACATCTATGTTAGCCTTTAAATCATTCGTTGTATAGGAATCCTTCTTAAGCTCTTCCTCGCTTAAGTTCTTGCCCGAAATCTTCAAGCTATCAAAGTCAGTTGAATCGAAATTTACATTTTCTGATTCAGATAGATTTAGTGAAGCTTCTGTTAGGCAGGTATGCTTATCTTGCTTATTTTTTATAATTATTTTAGCAAAGGTTGCTTGAATTGGGTTAAAGTTTAACTTATATTCTTTAACATTTTCGCCTAAATCACTAACTTCTAGATCATAGTTAACCTCTTTCCAAGAATCTTCTGCTCCTGTTTCAGAAACTAAAAGCTTTATCTTGTCCTTTTCTGGATATTCCGAACCCCTACCATCAATAGCAAAAGTTAATCCAGCCTGTCCAAATACCTGTTGAGTAGCATATTCAAAAACTAAATCAAATTCATCTATGCCTTCTCTAGCTGCATATATATTTGAAAACACACTATTTTTTGTATTTCTTCTGTTGTATTCTTTCTTACCATCAAGCAAATTATCTATAGAGCCTTCTAGAAGATTTTCATCTACACTTGTAGACTTATTCATAGCCTGGCTTATCACATTATCTCCCAAGCTCACTTTTGGACTAGCGATTCTTATATTGGCAATAACATCTACAACTTTACCAAATATATTAGCTTTTCCATGTTTTTGGATAATTTTTTCTTCTTTGACTTCTTCTGCTGATATAGCATCCCACTCAACATTAAAGTTTGTATCTATTATATCTCCATTACTCTTAACACCAGGTCTTTGACTTGGTAGAGATGGGATAACATTAGGTAGAGTATTTACTGATACATTAAGTAAGGCCACAACATCATCTACTACATTTACATTTACGGATACTTCATGCCCTAATTCAGTCTTACCCTTGATTTCAAACTTACCTTCCTTATCCAATAAGCTCTTGTCAAAGGACTCCCAACTTACCTTCACATCTTTTGTTGATCTATCAGAAAATGTTGCCTTAACAGTTTGAGGTAAGTCGATTCCGGATGATTTCTTAACTGTATAGGTCTTGCTATAGGTATAATATGAAACTCCAGCTTCAGCATCAAAATCATGTACCTTGTTGGTTTTAAGGCTAATAGTTTTATCCTTCAATCCCTCAGATGTTATATTTATATTTATATCTCCTGAAGATTTTCCAGCCTTAACAATTGCTATCAATGAGCCAGCGTGAGCATTTCTATTGCCTTCATCATAGGCTTGATGGTCGGCTTGCAAGCCATTATCCATAGCTATAAGACTACCGTTGCCAGTAACGTCAACTTTAATATTGTTATTTGCATTAGTTACCATATTTCCATTCTTATCCTTTATATCAATTCTGACATAGGCAAGATCTTTTCCATCATTGTCTAGGCTTTTCTTATCTAGGCTAGCATCTATATACTCAGCCTTACCTGTAGTTTCTACAAAATTTCTTCCTACAGTATTTTTAATTTCTTTACCATTTTTATCGTAAGCTACAGCTTCAATTTTTCCATCTTCGTATTTTAAATTATATTTTACATACAAGGATTCGTTTCCGCTTTCGCCCTCTACAGTTTTATACCTAAAGCCTGACTTAGTAGTGTTAGTTATCAATTTTTTCTTACCTAAAGAACGTCTTTGTCCGCCCTTTGGGGTAAAGAACAACTCTACACTATCTGCATTTGTATAAACAACTATAGGAACTCCACTCGCTCCATTACTTACAATATCCTTTCCCCATGCTGGCAATAGATGTAGGGTAGTATCTTTATCGTTCCATACAGACCTGTACAAGTAGTAGGAATCTTTTTCTAGTCCTGCAGTATCAATTATTCCAAAATAGGAAGCCTTAGGTGATGGCCAAATTCCTTGAGCTCCAGGTATTGTTCCATTCCATGGAGTTGGTTCTCCCAAGTAGTCAAAACCAGTCCAAACGGCTTCACCTAATACATGATCTCTCGTAATTGTGTCATACCATGCCTTAGAAGCAAGCGCACCCCAGTTAACTCTTGAATTATCGTAACTAGTTAGGTTCTTATCTATGGTTTGAGAGCCTCCTTTTGTCCTATAATAAATTCCTCTGGAATTGATTGATGAAGCGGTTTCGGAACCAAACAAAGTCCAATCAGGATGGTCCTTTTTGAGCTGATCGTACCTATTATCATCAACATAGTTTACACCTACGATACCGCCGGCATCACTAATTGCTTGAGCCATGGCCACAACATTTTTGTTATAACCGCCCTTTAGTTGGTTATCTCCCATAGTTACATATCTTGTATCATCTATTTCTTGAGTCCATTTAATGAGATTTTTCATTACTCCTGGATACTCACCTTGCCTAGACCAATTTGTCCCCTCCAAGACTTCATTGCCCATTGACCACATAACTATAGAAGGATCATTTTTACCCCTACTGACCATCTGTTTTATAGCAAATTCTGCCCAGGTCATATCTTTTGTAGAATTTATTAATTCACTTTCTCCAACTTCTTTTTCAAAATAAGTAGAGAAATCATTCGAGTTGCTATTTTTTGGTAAGATCCAACCATCAAAAGCCTCATCTATTAGGAGCATTCCATACTTATTTGCAGCATTTATTAAGGCTCTTGACGCTGGATTATGGGTTACCCTAATTGTATTAGTTCCCATATCTTTTAGGATCTTAACTTGTCTATCTATAGCACTTTCATACGCTCTAGCTCCAAGAGACCCCTGGTCGTGGTGCATACAAACACCCTTTATCTTTGTTTTTTTACCATTTAATAGAAACCCATCTTTATTATTAGCTTCTATAAATCTAAAACCATAGTCTGTTTTATCTTCATCTATAACTTGACCATCCTCTTCAATTTTTGTTTCAACTACATAAAGATTAGGGTCATCTACGTCCCAAAGTTTAGGATTGTTCGCTTGAAAGTCAGCCTTGTTTTCAGTAGTTTGTCCTGGATCCAAGCTTATATTTTGGGAAGTGTAGCTTGCAACTTCACTTTCATCTTCCTTGCTATAAACTCTATGTTTGATTAAAAATGTCCTTTTCTTGTCAGAATCATTTTTAACTTTTGTTTTTACATTCATTGTAACTGTATTTGTGTTTTTAGCACTTAACGTAGGAGTTTTGATGTCAACTCCATACAAATCTATGTGAAGATTTTCTGAAACTATCAAACTTACATCTCTATAAATACCAGAACCTGAATACCACCTACTTGAAGGAACAGGATTATCAGTTCTGACTGAAATTACATTATTTCCACCAAAATTTAGGTAAGGAGTTATATCATAAGCGAATGGAGTGTAACCATAAGCATGGAATCCAAGCTTATGACCGTTTATATAGACTGTTGATGTCATATATACCCCATCAAAATATATAGTATATTTCTTGTCTTTGTTAGTTGCTGGTATAGAGAAAGATTTCCTATACCATGCGACTCCTCCTAGTTTATATCCTGATTCAGCTTCTCCTCTGGACGTGTATTCACCTTCTAAACTATAATCATGAGGAAGTTCAATATTTCTCCAAGAGGAATCATCAAAGTTATCTTTTTCTGCTCCAGATTGATCGCCTAACTTAAATTTCCAGTTAGAGTCAAAATCCATTATTTTCTGTGTTGGATCAGAATTTTCCAAAAAAACATTTTCTGGCTTCGAGATTATAACGCTTGAAGATGAGCTATCTGCGTGGGATTTGAAAGGTAGGCCACCTATATTCCCAGCCACTAGGCTTAGGGCTAATATTGAACTAATTATTTTATGTTTTGCATTTTTTATAATCTTATTTCCCATATCCTACCTCTTATTTTAGCTCTAAATCTAATATTGCTTCTAGTAGTGATTCATAACAGTCATCTACTTCTTCTTGTTTAGCTGTAGTATTTTTGAATACCTCTTTAGCTTTATCTAAAGCTTGTTTGTAAATTTCTATAGATTCATTTGTATATTTATCGCTTTCATGTGTTCCAATTGAGTCAAGAAGTGTCTTAAGTCTTGACTTATCAATAGATGTTGAATCTTTTTTCCTAAGAGCTAGTAGTTTGTTACTTAAATTGTTGTAGGCTTCATCAACTTCTTCTTGGCTAGTATTTTTATTTTTGTTTACTTCTAGGGCACTTGTCAACGCCTCTTTAACTTCAGCTGCAGTATTTTCTTCATATTTATTTTCGTTTTCTACTACATCTTGTGAGGCTTTTATTAAAATTTCTAATCTTTCTTTATCGACTTCTGACTCCTCTAGTTCTTCCAAAGAAAATACAGAATCCATAAGTTCTTCATATACCTTGTCGACTTCTTCTTGACTAGATAATTTTCTAGAGCTTACCTTCTTCGCTTCTTCTAATTTTTTAGCCAAGCGATCAAATGATTCGCTGTTATATTCTTCTTTTTTGATACTTTCAGAATATTTAATCATCTCGTTTAAAGATGTCTTATCAGCTTCTTTAACATCAAGAGTTTTAACCATCATATTAGAAACTTGAACCCAATAATGACCTTCGGTCAAGCTCCTAACAGCTACATATCTTGCAGTTATTCCTTCGTCACTGAAATCTATTTCTGTTACTTTCTTGGCTTCTTTTTGAGTTATAGGATCTCCATATCTCTTCCAGTTAACCTTATCATTTGAATATACTATTTCATATTCGCTAAAATGGTCGTTTGCAGAGCTTCCACCCATTACTAGTCTGAATCTGCCTAGTGGGTATTCTTCCTTTAAATCAAATCCGATGTAATCTCCTTTCCTGTAAGTATCGCCAGGAGTTGACCACCAGGTGAAAGAATTATCATTCAAATCAATCATCTTTTTCTTGCTATGGTTTTGGTAAATTCCGTAAGAAGCAGATGTAATAATGTTTTCTTCGCTTATGTTTGGATTTTTGAATGGTCCTGTTGTAGCATCAGGATCTATTGCGACTTCCGACAAAATTTCATGCATTTTTTCAACATTAGCTCTAATTCTCTTGCTTCCTGTCCTTATAGGAAGTTCTTTGCCTCTGGAGTTAAAGGTGTGTGCGTTAGCTTTCTTCCACATAGCATCGGCCTCTTTGAAAATTTGGACAAAATTTTTGTCTCCACCTTTTTGTGCGTAGTATTCTATAGCTTCGATATCTTTTATTGCTGCAAGAGATGTATCTTTCATTGATTCAAGATATGGTTTTAGTTCGTCTTTAATAGCTTCGTTTGCCGCTTTCTCATTATAATCATCGACATTGTCAGCTATCTTTTGATATTCTGCCTTTAGTTTATCTCCTTTTTCTTTGATAGCATCCTTATCTTGCTTATCGACTGCATCCTCAAATTCTTTGATGAATGGAAGCAATTCTTCAGATTCTTTTAGTGAATAACCTACCCCATCTGATGAGGTGTTGTGTTTTGCAAAGTTTCTAAGTTCTTCTGTTGCATTTTCTTCTACATATTTAAAGGAATCGTACCAGGACTGTTGAGCATCAAAGTCTTCCACATTCCAGGTATAATCCGCCATAGCAAATAGTGAAAGTTGTGATAGGTGAGCGTGTTCCATAGGGTTGGTTACAACTCCAATCATGCTTTTTGCATCGTTGGAAACCATTTCCATAGGTCCAATAAATACTCGCCTAAAAGATTTATCTATATCATTTACTGACCAGTTCAACCAGAACAAAGGACTTCTACGTTCTTTTCCTAAAGTGCCCCTGGTTTTGAATTTTTGAAGGTCTGACTCATTTATGTAACTCATTGTTGAACTACCAGTGAAAAATATTTGAACATTATCAGGGAATTCCCTATCCCATTTATTTAACTCGCTAGCATTCCAATTCCATGATAAGGTATAAGATGTTGGGCAGAAAAGTAAATCATACACATCACCCTTATCCTTAGCCCATTCTGATAATTCATTCATCAACCTAACAACAACATCTCTATTAGTACCTTGGATATCATCAGCAAGTACACCATATTGTCTTACACCAGCTTGATATAGTTGTTCGAACTTATTAATTATTTTCGGAATATCTTCATCTGCATTGGCACTTGTTAGAGGATTATTCATGAATGGATGAATGGTCCAAACGAATCTATTTTTGTTTTCATTACCTACTTCTGCCAATTTTCTTATATTATCTATATCTTCTTTTGGATATAAGTCTCTCCACTTCTGATTGTGGTATGGATCATCTTTTGGTGCAAAAACAAAAATGTTGTTTTTAAATTGACCTCCAAATTTTAGGTTATCAATTCTATTATCCCATCCCCATGGATTACCATAAAATCCTTCAATAGCTCCCCTAAATTTTACAGAGGAATAATCATTAATCACCAAATTTCTTACTTCTTTGTTGGCTTGCCTTAGTATTAAGTCTAAAGTTTCTAAGCCGTAAAAGCTCGCATCAGTGTCTTTTCCAACTATGGCAATTGTCTTATCTTTTACAGATAAGCAATAAGCATCAAAGTGTCCATAAATATCCTTATCAACTGCATTTTGTTTAAAATACTTATCTGCTTGGTCATCAGAACCCTTTATGCCTACCAAGATATTGGTGCCAGCTTGCTCTTTTGATGAAACTGTATAATTTATTCCGTTATTCTTTAAAACATTCTCTGCCTTTTCTTTAGTGTACTTATCAAGTTTATCAGCTAAAACTAAATTAACTTGACCATTTAGAGAAGCGTTGCCTTCTTGATATTCTATCTCGTGAACCTTAGGATATATTTCATAATCTTGTCCGCTCGCCAAAGAAGACTTGGCGAAAATAGCAAAGGTGCATATCATAATCACCAGTAAGACAACCTTGTTTAATTTCATTTTATTCATAATTACCTCTCGAATATTTTAAGTTGCGTTTGTAAACTTCTACCTACACTAAGGGTTTTTAACTTAGTGTAGGTGATAGCTCTCTTAGAATTTTATTCAGTCATTAAGATGCCTAATATATCTTCATAAGCCTTATTAATATCATCTTGACTAGAACCTGCTTTGTCATAAACTTCTTTGGCTTTGACACAGGCCTTGGCAAGTTTATCACTTTTAGCTAAATCGGACTTTTCTATTGATTCAAGTAACTCTTTTAATTTTGACCCATCTCTTAAATCGCTAGATTGTTTCTGATCAATATTCATTATAGCTTCGAGTAAATCAAAATAAGCATTGTCCACCTCAGTTTTACTTGCGCCTTTACTCTTATAAACTTCCTCAGCCTTTTCGAAAGATTTCTTTACTAGCTCTAGTGATCCTTCTTCATAAGTTTTTGACTTATCGGCTAGTAGATCATTGGCCAAATCAATTCCTAAAAGAAGCTTAGACTTATCTACCTGAACCTCATCTTCTTTTTCTTCTAGCTTAAATATTTTATCTAAGAGCTCTTCATATATTTTATCTACTACATCTTGAGCTAAACTAGGATCTTTTAATGTTTCTTTTGCATTTTTTATTGCAACTTCCAAGTTCAACCTAGATTCATCCCCATACTCATCCAAATTAAAACTTTCTGCATAAGCTAAACATTCCTTTAACTGGCTGGTATCTGCCTTAGCCCTAACCTCTACTAGATTTTTTATATATTTTTGTAAATATTCAATAGCCTTGTCTACATCCAGTTGAGAAGCTCTTTTATTTTTGAGAACTGATTTTGAATAAACTAATTCCTCTTGAAGCTCATTAAAGGATTCTTGAGTATACTTATTTTTTTTGAAAGACTCAGCTTTCTTAATTAGATTTTCTAATTCATCCTTGTTAGCTTTATTGAAAGATGCAAGACTTCCAATACTTTCCTTTAATTTTTCGAAAGCTTTGTCAACATCTTCCTGTTCTAAATCCTCACTCTTGAGAACCTTATCTATTTCTGGCAAGATTTTTACAAGATTTTTGTAACTTGTGTATGTGTAGTCATCCTTATCAAGTTTGAGTGCTTTTTCATAAAGGTCTTTAAGTTTTGTTAGCTCCAAAGGTTTTTTGACATAATCTTTTCCCCAAGCTTGCAATTCTGTAACTGCTAGCGATTTTCCCTCTGGTGGAAGCATAACTATCCTTATCGCAAAAGTCTCTACTTTGTCAAAGGAAATATCATTTGTTTTATTTCTATCTAAATTATTCGCTCTTAAATTCTCTACACTCTTCCAGTTTTGAGGATTATTAAATGAGTTATCTTTCTCATCCGCTATATGAGCATGGTTTTTTATTCCCTCTGGCTTAGGGCCAACATAATATTCAACCCTAATTTTTTGAGGCATCTTTGTTCCGTTGTCTTCAAAAAAGCTTAGTGATAATCCACTCACTTCTTGTTTTCTCGCTTTTTTATCCCCAAATATTACGCCAATATATTGGTTGCCCTTTAAGGCATTTCTCTGCCAGGTTGTCCATCTATTATTGCCTTTTGAGCCATCCATATCAATTATTCCATCATTTAATGAACCTACCTTATCATTTGAGCCTGGTGGATCATTGGTGAAAGAAGCAAAAGCTTTTGGATATTCATTGCTTGTTGTTTGGCTAATTATTTTATAAGATTGTTTGTCAATATTCGCTTTTTGCCCGAGTTTGTCATAAACTCCAACACCAGAATCTTCTGTAGCAAAGCAACTACTTGGTGTTAGGGCAAGACCAGCTGTTGTTGCCAAAATTGTAACAAGGCTTAAAACTTTTTTCTTATTCATTTTTACCTCTTATTTTTTCTTTTCTTATCAACAAATAAGGCTGAACTAGAAGCTATTAGACCCATGAATATCTCTGTCATGCCTGTTACTCCAGTCTTTGGTGCTGTCTTTGTCTGTTTTTTCTCTTCTTTATTTTCTTTTTTATCCTTGTCTTTACCTTTTGATAAAGGATTTTTTGCTTTGCTGTCTTCTTTACTTCCAGATGGTCTTTGAGTTTCTCCGTCCTTCTTATTTGGAGCTGATGGTTTTTGAGTTTCTCCGTCCTTCTTATCTGGTGATGATGGTTTTTGTGTTTCTTTATCCTTTTTGTCTGGTGATGATGGTTTT
>QWBY01002492.1_pt1 | contig 10560 bp, 4 predicted proteins | sample 1972471 | NCBI WGS metagenome assembly QWBY01 (sample SAMN09866722, study PRJNA288562) | Human gut metagenome isolate term6_stool, whole genome shotgun sequencing...
ATATTGCGAAAACAAAGATAACCAAAAGGGCTGATACCTCGTGAGATGTGTCAGCCCTAATTTATTTTGTTTGAAAAAGTTTTACCGGACAGCAATAATTTAAAGTAAGTCCCCTATAGGTCTTCCATCATCTATTCTAACAATAGAGACTAAAAAATCTTTATCCTTTTTTTTATCTGATTTCTCATAATTCTTATCATAGAACTTCTTAAGAGTCGTATTATCTGTTTTAATTTCAGAAGAACTTGTCCCATTCTTATTAACAGTAAAGTTTATCATACCTTTTGAAACATAAGAAGGTTTCCCAGCTATTTGTATTAAATACACATCTTCACATAAAGTTATGTTAAACTTAAATGTTTCTGGCTCTACTGTACTTAACTCTATTTTGACTTTTTGACCTTTTGAAAGAAGCCGACGAATTGATATTTGTGACAGAGAAAGTAAAGTATTATAGCATTGCTTAATCTCGTATTCGTATTTCCCAATATCATAGCTATCATGGCTGGCAGGATTCAATATAAATTTACGATGATTATCAAGTTCATCGAATAAAGTTGTATCAGATATTCCACTTTCCTCTGCAAATTTCTTACTATTATTTATCAATCCATTTAAATCTAAAAGACAGTATTCCTTTGTGTATTGCCACTTTAAAGGAAGGAAACGTTTACAGAAATATTCTGCCTCCTTCCTCAAGAAGTTGCCCGCAATTTCGTATTTATGTTGCTTAATATAATGGTCAGCTTCTTCTATATACGTTCTGCTTATTCTTATGTATGGTTCTTTGGAATCTTGCATATAAAGTTCCCCGTATGACCATTTGGAAGATGATTTTTTACTTTTATGTTTCAAATATTCAAAAAACAATTTATCATGTGTAAAAAGATATATTTTATATTTATCAGCCATATCGTCTAATAAATAACGAATCACTTTCATACGATTACTCATATCAAGACTGATAAGCATATCATCAAGAGCAAGAAATTGTCCCTCTTGTGGCTTTCCACTTTGTAAGCAGGCAAAGCGAATAGCTAATGCTATTGCTGTCAAACGTGCTTCATTGAAGAAGGATTGAGGTTTCTGAATAATGATATTATCAACTTCTATATGAAGACCTATTTTAGGATAACGCCAAGCATAAGCACTCTTTGCGGTTGGCTTTTTAAAAGACAGTTGGAATTCTTCATGATGTGGGTTTTCTATTTCGTCATCATCTCTCGCATATTTGACTTGTATCAGTGTATCTACCTCATCTTCATCCTTAAAATATTTATTATATATATCAGAAGCATTACGGTTAATCTCATTTATAAACTTAGATAAATTATCATTAAAACCGTCTATATCTCTTCTCACTCTATATGGATAGGGATTTTCCACAAGATTATAATAGGCATCAGCAAGAGTCATATCTGTACCTGTCGGAACATAGAAAGGCAGAATATCTTTAATAAAGACATTCCACAAATCTATTGTTTCTGAATTTCTTGCAGAACGGAACCGAGAAATATAAGAATAGTTGATGAATGCGCTTGTTTTGTTTAGTAATCGCAGTTCTGAATCATCAGCTGTATCAGGGGAAGATGAAAGCCCATCACGGCTAAGTTCCCACTGGTGTTCGTTATCAAGTGTTATCTTAATATGTGGTTTAAATCCGTTATTTTTAACATCATTCAACTTATAGATGTTGATGAGGTTTTCTTCGCTATCTTCATATCTAAAATACTTTGCTCCTTTGTCTGGTTTATAGACACTTTGCAACAAAGCGTGGAGTGCATAATAAATAGAAGATTTACCACTTCCGTTTTCACCATACATCAGTAGATTCTTACCTAGCTCGAGGCTAAATTTATTAGGAAAAGCCTTAAAACCTTCAATCTCAATTTCTTTGATACCTGCCATATCAGTTCATTATTATAGGTTTAAAAATATCTGAACTATAATGTTCCAAATTGTCCAGCTTCTGGATAACACCTGTTTCCTCTATGGATTTATACAATTCAGATACAGAGGCTAAATTATCGTTGTCTATACTGCAATTTTCAACAATGTTTCTTATTGTGTCAAACACATGAATACCTATGCGATGTAGTTCTTCTCCCAAGTATATTTCATAAACACATCCATCAATGAGCAGTTCAAACATCTTGGCTAAATACTCATTTGACACGAACTTGTTAATACGCACATCTTGAACATTATTGATTAGGATAATGCAATCCACTAACTTGGCAATTAGACTTTGCATTTCTCTTGATGGCACAGTTATAGGTATTTGCAACAGTGGTTCTTTATCCAATTGGAAGTTGGAACCCTGCATCTTGCCTTTGTTTCTTAGCCAAAATTCTATCAGCTTAGAGTTTAGAAGACCTGTTAGGTATTTCATATTAACCCTATTTGTCTGGATCATATTAAATGTTTGAGAAACATAACATGGGAAATTACAAAATGCGAATTTAGGTCTACCAACAGACTTTCTTAGTGCAATAATTTTTTCTTTTACAAAGAAGCGTTCCTCGCGAGCTCTATGTAGACCATAAGGCTTGTTGTCTGAGGTGATAATTTGTTGGAATTGATCTAAATGTTTTTTAATATGGGGCATATTATCTAAACTATAGATGCTTTTATATGACGAAGCTGTATATATAGTCCATAAAGCATTATGAGGATTCACCCGATACCGATCTATTTGTGCTGTTGTATAATATGGTTTAATTAAAGATAATTCTATATCATTCAAATTAAGCTCTTCTTTTTCTATATCAGATAAGACAAAAACACCTTGTCCAACTTTATATTGACAACCCATTTTTCTTTGACTTTTTGCGTTCAATACATCTTGTGGGAAAACTATTCCTTGGGCTATCTCTTTATTTTGCAAATAAATTTTGTCGTTGATACTATTGAATAGAGCAAATATATTATGATTCGCCGAAAAAGTTAGAGTGCTATTTATATAACTTCCCCTTCTTACCACAGGCTGAAAGCAAACAGAATTAGATGAAGTTCCATCTAATAAAGCAATAGCATCTTTCTCTGTTGCATTGCTTGTTATGAGCCGTCTATAATCAAAGGAATAGTCATCTGTAACCTTATCTTTATTAAACAGCATAATCATTGTTTGAATGCTTGCGCTTTCAAACATCATTACAGCTCCGAAATCAATAAGTTTGCAAATGCGAGTTTCTTTTATTACTTTGTTCCGCAATATGCTGGCTCCAAAACTTGTTGTCCAGTTGTTGGTGGCAATAAAACATAACGAACCTTTATCTTTCAGCAAGTCTATACAATTGCATGCAAAAAGATACCATATATCCATTTTGCCTTTGTAATAAGGAGATTTCTTGTAAGGTTCAAAAAAAGTCTTGGACATTCTCCCCTCTTTTATGTAGGGTGGATTTGCAATGATTATATCAAATCCAGTAAAGTGCCCTTGGTCATCAAGCAACTGTGGGTATTCAAATCTCCATTCAAAAGAGTTTTGATAGTATTTATTATTCAACACCTCTTCTTCCATCTTTTTCATTCTGGCAAGACTGCTTTTGGCTTTCTTGTAACCATCTGGATCAAGTATTGCCTTGCGTTCTCCAAACATGGGAGTTTCTTCATATTCAGAAACTAACCGTTCTGCTGCCTGTCGCTTCTTAATGTCACCACGAGCAAGTGTTGTCTTGAAGCAATCTTTTATTTCCGCTATCTTAGAACGCAGAGTTGTTTTGTTCAGATGCTCTTCTGTATAAGATGTTATCAAACTTTTGTAAGTATCAAGTGTAAAGTTTTCCCATTGATGTCCCTCCTTAGACGCTATTTCTTTCCCTTTTCGATTATATTCTACAAAGACACCTTCTATGGGCATATCAAGAGGATAGCGACATAGTTGTGAATTTCCACACATTATCTTATAGTCAAGGTTGGGCAATGGTTGTGGCATCGTTTCATCGACCACCAAAGCCAGCCAAAAGCGGAGGCGGGCTATATCTACTGCACCTTGTTCTATATCTACTCCAAAGATATTATTCTGTATGATGTCACGCTTGACTTTTGCATGAGAGAAGTCATCGGTAGACTTGAGAAAACCATAGAGCTGCAAACGAGCATGATAGAGTACATTGAGTATCCCCATAGGAAAAGCACCCGAGCCGATGGCTGGGTCGCATACCTTTACAGTCTTGAGCAGATTGTATATCTCATTGGCTTTGGTCTTACTTTGAAGTTCGGCGTCAACTACTCCCTGTTTAATCAGAGTTTCGACAGACGGGTATAATTGTTCAGCAACATGAGATTTCAGATACTGCACAATGGTTTCACGGCACATATACTGGACTATTTCCTTTGGCGTATAGAATGCTCCCTTGTCCTTGTTGTCCTCCAACAGGTTTTCGAAGATATGTCCCAACATCTCTGGGTCAATGCCTACTTCTGCATCATCGGGATCGTTTTCGTCAATGGTGAAATTGTATTCTGAAAAGAATTCCATCAGTTCTTGAAAATAGGAGTAAGGAAAATCTATATCCCTATTATCCAAAGCATCCTTGTCAAAAAGACCGCCATTCAGGTAAGGTATCTTGATGTTGTCGCCAAGACGTGCGTCGGCGATGTCGTTGGGTCTGGCTTCGTTTAGTGTATTGAAGAAAAGTGGTTCCAGTACATCGCTCAATAATCTGTCGTTGTCCTTATAATGCTCGACAAGTTTTTGCATATATGCTTTGTCACCACCTTCCCATGCTTTGCTACCTGCAGGTACGCTCATCCAGCCTTTTTTCTGCAAGAATTGCAGAAAGACAAGACGACCGAGTAGTTTTTTCACATAGTCGCGATTGTCCTTCGCATTTCCTGTAAGGAAATCACAGAATTTTTTATAACGGTCTTTATAACCTTTGAAGAAGTCCTTGTTGAGTCGCTCTACTGAGAAAGCATCGGTTACATCTGATAATATTACGTTTTCTTTCTTCACCAATTCATATAAACGGATGGCTGCGGTGGTACATGGCTCGTTCCCGCCCAGTAAGAAAGTGTAGCGTTTCGGGGCTGTTTCTTCTGTTTGGAACTCTCCCATCTCATTGAGTGCAGTTGTTTTTGAGACGAAAGTGAGGCGATAGTCTATTTGTTTCTTCGAATAATAGAAAACCAATATGCCGTGAATGATGTCTTGGTCAATATATCTTATGGCTATATTGCGTAGTCCTTTTCTGTTGCGGGCAATGTCGATATTATCGGCAACTTCTATTGCAAAGAGTGCCAATGAACGGTTGTCATCAAGACGTATCGTTCCTATTTGTCCGCCATTTCTTACGGATTTGTCTTCTATCGAGTTCGGAACAGAAAGATAGTCAATCTTATGAAACATTTTGCCAAGAATGTTTTTCCACGTTTCAAGATTGAAATTCTCTTTCAATTTATTTCTTAGTTCAGTCTTTTCCATATATCTTCTTTATTTTTGTTCGTTTTGTTGAATAAAAGTATTGAGTAACAGCAATCCCTTTTCCGTAAGCCTATATTTCTGTTGGGGATGATTGGGCTTGTCGGGATATTGCATCTCTATCCAGCCTTGCTGCATAGCTGGGAGAATGAATTTCTTTTTAAAATACCAGTGCGACTTATACACAAGCTTGTACACTTGCTTATACACTTGCAAGATTTCATCAACTGATAGGGTCTGCTTACTTATACTGATTATCAACGATTTAAGTTGCACACTAACTTGTACACTTTCCTCAATATCAATAGTGGAAACCTGTTGCTGAGATTTCTTGGAGATGGGGAAAGTAATACGGACAAAATTATCTGTAAATGAGAAACAATCCCTACCATAGGATCTGAGTATACGAGGGATGCCAGAGCCCAATGACTCTACCAAATCCAAATCACGATAGATGCGCATCAATTCTTTGTTGCGTGGTATGGAAATTCCATTAAAGAATTCCTCACAACTTAATGATTCGGGCAATCTTCCAGCAGAAGTTATCTCAATGCGGTCTGGGAATATTTCAAACTTGGGCGGCACCTCAAACGAATAGTCGTTGTGTACAATGGCGTTGACGACAGCCTCGCGCAAGGCTATCTTGTCCCATAAAGGGGTCTCGGCTCGTTCTGCGGAGGTGATAGTTGCAAAGACTTTATTCTCTATATCTAACTTTTCCAGTACGCTTTTAGTTGCCTTTATCAATGAGCAATAGCCGTATTCATTATTCTCTATCAAATCACATCTGTCAAGGCTTGAATACTTGGCAAGTTTTATAGAGTTGTTGTTTTCATCAGCCAGCAAATAAGCTACATAGTTAAGTTTTCCGTCCTCTGTCAATAGTTCTAAGCTACGCTTGAAATTCTCGTTCAGCCGTTTGCCACGCTCATCGTAATAAATGCGCAACTGTTCGAAAGATAAATCCTGCCTATTGGAGATAATCCGCCCAATGGAATTTCGTGTACGCATAGCAAACAAACGATCAATCAGCTGTTGCTGCATGGGCTCTGCAGAAGTACCCATCCTAATGAACGTACCTTTGGAGGTCATGCCATACTTGGACTTGAAATAAGGTTTTTCAATGCCGCTTGCAATGGTAATCTTCACGACCGAGCTGCCGTTTCGGTCTTCTGCTGATATATCGAAAAGCCCCATGACCGAAGGGGATATATTGTTTTTGATGCGATCTTTCAACCGTAACATGCAGGTATCTATGTCATCGACTCCTACAGTGTTTCCGTTTTTATCTACACCTATATATATGTATCCCCCTTCCTTGTAATTCAGAAAGGCTATCACTTCTTTCTCTATATCCAAATCGGGAGTAAACTCCAATTTGTATTCTATACGATTAGTTTCACTCATAATCAATCAAGAACAGAAACTTTCAGAAATAATAATTTCTGGATTAAGCGAACCTCTTTGCTGTTGTCTTTTTACAGTAACGTCGCCAGAAGCAATATTCTGATTTGCTAATAAAGGGTATGATGAAAGAATTTTCATCATTTGTTCAAGAAGGACGGATAATTTTATTGGTGCTTTCTTTGTTGCTGTTTTCAGTTTGTTCACTTCTCGTTGCAGCTGTTGGAACTTACCAGTTGTAATTGCTCTCTTCGCTTGTCGGATTAGCTCTGCTTCTTTTTCGGAAATATTTTGTATAGTCAGGAAACTATCAAGATAAGCTATGGCCTTTTTCTCGTTTGGTCCCTGCGTGGGATTAACTTTAAGGTTATTCCCTTTTTCTGCTTCTGCTCTTTCAGAAAAATTTTCAAGTGCTTTACCAATTTGGAAATGATGAAGTTTATGCAACGGAATCGCTTGCTCATTCACATCAGCCTTAAATATTTTTACAGCTTCAAGGAAAGTAAGTTCTTCCATTTTCCCATCTTTATGAACAAGAGTGAAGGCATCTCTTTTGTTGTTACGAATAAATGCCAATGTTGATTTGTCTGTATTAGCGGTTCTTCTGCCTACACGGGCACGCAAAGGCATTTTTGCTATTGCCTTCAACAAATCGGGATATTCTTCTTTTAGTTTCCTCAACCACATTAAATAGCTTAACTTCTCATCGCGTTCTTCCTCAAGGCTCTTGTCAAACAAACCAAAGCTTTCAGGGGTTTCTTCATCAGAATATATCTGACTGTCTTCTCCCAAGGCTGCATGGAATGCAAAGAGTTTCATCTTGGCTTTTTTCACAAGTTCGATATCATTGTTCACCTTTTCCGTTGGGAAAAAGTTGTAAACATAGATGTCCTTGGCAACGCTACCAATGCGGTTCACACGGCCAATGCGCTGCATTAGGCGTGTGGAGTTCCAAGGAGTATCATAATTCACAACGATATTGGCTCGATGCAAATTGACACCTTCTGCCAAGACTTCCGTTGTCAGTACGATATTATAATCTTTTTTCTTATTCCCTTTATAGTTTGCATCAAAATTAGCGTTCAGCAAAGGCATGCTTTCTGTACGGTTGTTGCTTCCGACCGATAAGACCTTGTTGAATCCTTGTTGTTTTAACTTTTCTGAGAGATAGTTTGTTGTTTCCTTGCTTTCAGAGAACACTACCAATTTCCCCTCAAAATTAATAGATTTATCGAATAATTGATTTTTCAGTTTATCAAGAAATACATCCAGCTTCGGATCATAGTCAATCTTGTCCCATTCGGCTACCAAATCCTTCAATAAAGCATCATCATGCTTCAACCCATCTACATAAACAGGTTTGACGAAATCATCTGGCGTACATACTTCTATCGTGGGGTCTGTATATACCGACTGCTCAATTAATTTAATCAGTTCGTCTTCCTTCCCATTGCTCAATAGTTCGTTTACCTTCAAATTTGGGGCAATGTATATTGAACCTTTCTCAAACATTTTGAGCATCACACAGTTTGCCTCATAGTATCGTTTCAACGACTGCTTGAAAGCGTAAAAGCTACTGTCAAGTCGTTTAACGAGCAAGGTTTTCATAATTCCTGCCAACTGGATCGAGATTTGATCGGCTTTTTTATATTTCTTTTTTTTGTCCTCGCTAAGATATTTTATAGCTTGGTATCGGAAATATGTCAGTCCTTCTTTCTTGTTGCTCAACACGTTGATGGTCTTGTCGTAAAGTGCACTCAAAGCCTTATCTAACTCATAGTACAGAGGCTGGGGTTGATGTACTGTTGGGAATACAATTCCTTGCTCGTCCAAATCTTTTTTGTATGCTTCATTTTCCAACAGGTCTGTGCGTGTACGACGAACAGTTAATGGTTCTACTACTTTCACGCGTATTTTTTCGTAAATGCTCCTTACTTTACTTGCAATGGCAGAGTTGTTTTTCTCAGCTTTCACTTTCTTATAAGCATCAATCTGTTCTCTGAAGAAACGTTGCAGATTTCCTTCTTCGAGTGTACTGTCCTTAGAATCTTGAAACAGATATACAAGATTTGCAATATCTTCGGGCTTGTTGTTCAATGGTGTTGCCGAGACGAGAATTATTTTTTTTTCGTATGTGGTTCCGTCTGTACGCAAGTGTCGAGTGGGTGTCTTGCATAACTTTTGGAGTTCGTTGTACATAGTTGCTGTGTCAGTACGGAACTTATGCGCTTCATCAACAATAACCAAGTCATAAAGAGAAGCATCTTTTATTTTGTGTAGACTTCCATTTGTAATAATACTATAATTATCTATTTTGAATTTAGACAAGGTTTCGTCCCAGCTTTCTTTCAATGCAGGTGGAACTATAACCAATGTATTGGAGCGATATGTGGGAAAGCCATTGGCAAAGAAAAACTTCTTGGCTATCAAAGCTGCCACTATGGTCTTTCCCAGTCCAACGACATCTGAGAGGAAAAAACCATTATGTTTCATCATTTTTGCGAAGCCATCGTTTACAGCATCGACCTGATAGGATAGCTTCTTAAAGCCTTTTGGCAAATCTGATACGGAATTAGGATCAAATTCGATGCTCTTTCCAAAGTATTCCAGCAAGAACTTCAGATAAACTTCATAAGGTGTAAAGTTTGGGTTCAGATAGGACTCATCCCTAATGGCTTCAATGTGTGACAAGTCTATCTCCACTGCTTCATTCCATAAACGGTCAAAAGTTTCGGCAGCAAACTGAATGTCATTGTCATAGCGCAATTCTACATTGAACTCAAAATTCTTTTCCAGTCCTGCATCAGTAAGATTGCTTGATCCCGTTATAACAGAACCATATCCATGCGGATGATATACTTCTTCTCTAAAAATATAAACTTTAGCGTGGATATTTTGCTTGGGATGAATACGCATTTCTATTTTCCCAGATACAATGTCCTCTATGAATTGGAGCATACCATCTTCAACGTCCTTATCGTATTGTGCTTCCTGAATGTTCTTTTTCAGCTCACTAAAGAATTCTTCCTGAGATTGTTCGTCATCAGGATTGAAAAGGAGTCCTTGTTGATTGGCTTGTACTGTAAGTTTATCAACATTAATACCCACGAGAAATCTTATTTTCGGAGTTTGTTCTATGAATTTCCTTATTTTGAAATAGCCTGAAGCACGGAAATAACCAACAAGCACATCGAAGAAATGCACTTTCTTATACTTGAAAACACCTTCTATTTTTTCTAAAAGTGTATTCTGATTTTCATTAGTAAAGAAGTTTGTTCCCATCAATTATTCTTTTGTTGATTTTATCAGTAACCTTACATCTACATCTAATAATTGTGCAATTTCACCCAATATTGAAACCGTTGGCTGTGTTTTGTTTTGACACCAACGAGATATAGTATGCTCCGTCTTGCCCAATTGCTCAGCAAGCCATCTATTTGTTTTTCCTTGTTCAACAAGGACAATTTTTAAGCGGTTTGTAACACCTATATGTTCATTATTTGCCATTTTATATCAATATATTGCTTACAAAGATAACAAACTATTTGAAAAAATACAAGCATTGTACTTAAATTGTTTTATAATCTGAGACCTCTGCAAAACTCATTGTTCAAGATTTGCTCATTTCATCTTATTTTTGTACCTTTATAGTATGAAACAATGTTCTTCTTCTCCGAGTTTTGCTGACCTAATAGTTGGTCATCGTAAGGTTAAACAGACCTTTTTCTTTC
>QWBY01004965.1_pt1 | contig 10549 bp, 7 predicted proteins | sample 1972471 | NCBI WGS metagenome assembly QWBY01 (sample SAMN09866722, study PRJNA288562) | Human gut metagenome isolate term6_stool, whole genome shotgun sequencing...
GGAAAAATTCTTGGTGCCACGTTAATAACTGGATCCTTGGTTTTGGCCGGCGCCTCCAGTAGTGCGCTGGCTTCCGATCGCTCCAAAGCAGCGGATAAAGAAAAAGCCGCTTCCAGTAAGGCAGCGCAGTTACGGGCTTCTTTGGAGGACGTCAGCGCGGATTTAGCTGAGTCAGTGATCGCCCTGGAAAACACCAAGGAAGCGCAAAAAAGTGCCCAGGGCGCATATGACGAGGCAGTGCGAGTGCAATCTAACGCGGCGCGCGAGCAAGCTCAGGCACAAGACCACTTGGATGTGGCTAGTGCGCAACTGAAACGGGTAGAACAAGCCCTGGCCGCCTCGCAAGAGAAAGAAAGCGAAAACTTGAGCAATATCGGGCGGGTGGCTCGAGAAACCTACACCAACCCAACTGTCGGGGGGTCTTTCGAGTTTTTCATTTCCGATAAGGATAGCGGGGATTTAAGCACCTATGCCCGTAATGCGCAACTGGCTGCCCAGTTACAATCTGATTCTTTGAAAAATGTGCAAGACCAGATTGTTGGGCAAAAGAACGCGCAGATGGAACAGCGGGAACTGACCGCGCAAGTTCGCAAATTGAAAGAAGAGGCAGATGCAGCTTTGCAGGCTGCCCAGAGCGCTAAAAGCACCAAGCAGACAAAACTCGCGCAGCTAAATCAGACTCTGGAACAAAAGAGACAGCAGGAAGCGGAGCTAGCAGCTAAGAAGGGTGAGATCTCGAAACAGCTAGCGGAAGCTGAAAAGGAGCAGCAACAGGCTCAGGAACGGATTAGGCAGATTGATGCCCAAAACCGCAGGACTCAGGAAGCTAAGGCCGCTAAGAATAACAGTGCTGCCCGCAGTGGAAATGCGGGCAGCAGCAGTGCTGGCTTCAGCTCCGGGGGGATTTTTCAAGCTCCGATTAAGGGAGGTATGTACCTTACTTCCCCCTTTGGATACCGAATTCACCCGGTGACTGGACAGCGGCGCCTGCATATGGGAGCCGATATTCACGCTGCCTGTGGGGTGCCGCAGTATGCAGCCGCTAATGGCACCGTGGTTTCTACCCGTTATGAAGGTACTGGGGGCAATACGGTGACGATTAACCATGGGATGCTGGGAGGCAATTCCTGGATCAGTGTTTATCGCCATATGACTCACTTTGCTACTAGCCCGGGGGCGCGGGTGGCTAAGGGACAATTGATTGGTTATACCGGTGCTACCGGTAGGGTGACTGGCTGTCACGTGCATTTTGAGCTGTGGAAGAACGGTTCGGTAATAAATCCCATACCTCTTCCTTAGCAATTATGCGATAGCGTAGGAAAGCTATGAGTAAGAAAAACAAGGGTCAGGGCGCGCCAGCAGCCTCTCAGGCGGGCGCGCAGATGATTGCGCGCAATAAAAAGGCGCTGCATGACTTTTTTATTGAAGAAACCTATGAGGCGGGTTTGGTGCTTACCGGTACCGAGGTGAAATCCTTGCGTATGGGCAGAGCCTCTTTAACCGAGTCTTGGGTGGAGATTGACCGCGGGGAAGCCTGGCTGCAGCATGCTCATATTCCCATGTACATTAACGGTACCTGGTCGAATCATGCTCCGTTACGTAAACGTAAACTGCTGCTACATCGGCGCGAAATAGATAAGTTGAGCGGTCAAGTGGTGGCTAAGGGGCATACGATTGTTCCTTTGGAGCTGTATTTCTCCAGCGGTCGGGTGAAAGTGAAAATCGCCCTCGCCCGCGGTAAACAAGAGTGGGATAAACGGCAAACCTTGCGCGAGCAGCAGGATAAACGCGAAGCTCAACGAGCTATGAAGGATTGGAATCGGCGCGCGTCGGTGGGCTAGCTGCAGGTTGAAGTCGCCGATCCTGCTTTGGGTATTAACCCCCGCTTTTGCCCTCCTGCAAATCTGGATAGGATCATTTCAACCGCGCTGGAAGTGCAAAACAAAAACTCTCCGTTAACTTGCTGACAGGCAAGGATAACAGAGAGTTATTATTTGGTATTTCAGTTAGCAGGCGCGGCGAGCCCGAGCCTTGCGGCGCCGCATACTGCGCCGTTCATCTTCGCTCTTTCCACCCCAGACTCCGGCATCCTGGTTGTTATCAAGTGCCCAAGCCAGGCAGGTTGACTCGACTTCGCAGCGCGCACAAACCATTTTTGCGCGCTCTGCTTGGGCGATAGCGGGGCCGGTATTCCCGATCGGGAAGAATAGTTCCGGATCCTCTTCTAGACAGGCTGCGCGTGAACGCCAATCCATCTGCGTCTCCTTTTAAGGTTAACGATAGGTAACGATTTTGCGGGTAACTGCCCTTATAGAACTCTGTCTTGGAGGGCAGCTCCTTTGCTACTTACTATTTTTTTAGTTACGAACAGATAAATCAAGGGTTTTAACAGTTCAGAACGGGTTATTTTGCGTGTAACCGATCACAAAAGAACTAAATTTTAGCGAAGTTTAGAAGAAATAGCCACTTGGATGGCAAAACCTTTACCTTTTTTGATTATCATCCCCCGTCCCGGAACTAACCCAATTTGGTCCGGAAAAGCCTGGGAATCTATTCCCTTGAGGAAAGGACGGCACTGCGCGGAACTGCCTAAAACTACCAGAATCGCCCGCTGGCGTAACTCAGATAGCGACCCCGAAAAAGCAGTCTGGAGAACCTCGGGACTGACAGAGGCAATCACTCGCGTCCTGCGGGAATGGATATCTGGATCTCGCGAGGAGCACGCTGAGACTTGCCCCATCTGCGGGGCAGAAGAAATCGTCACCTCTGTAGAGGAGCTAAGCCGGGGATCATTAGCGTTCAAATCCTCAACTATTTGGTGATCAGGTAACAAACTGGCAAGTAAGTTTGCGGTAGTGGTTTTTCCGCTGCCATTGTCACCGATTATTAACCAATCTTGCTCGTGGTCTGCTGGCTCTACCGGCAGGGTTCCGGATAGTCCTAAAGCAAGAATATTTTCCGATTCTTGGTGGCTGTCCGGCTTCGGAAGGTGAAAGCGAGCAGGCAGAGCTCGCAGACGCGTATGAGGACAGGTTAAATAAACCGGCTTGGGCAGCCTGCACTCCATCCCGGATCCCGCCCACTATCTGGGTTTTTAATCCTTGAAAAAGCCGCGAAGAAGCCATAGCCGGTCCGGAGACTACTAGCAGCGAAATGCCCAGCGCCTCGCTTTGGCGGCAAATGGAGGCCAGCAAATCATGTCCACTGAGCGGGCCGTAGGTACGCTCGAGAGAGTCCAACAGATCTTCACAATCATCGATAATTAGCGTCCCCGAAAGTTTTCCCCGACTGGCCAGTTTTAATAGCTGCAAGCTAACCTGCGGGGTAGTGGCAATAGTTCCCGGCCAAGATTCCTGATGAGTTTCGCTAAACGATGGTCCGAAGAACTGTTGCGGTGAGGTACAAATTACGTGGACTTCCCGTCCTCGATTGGCCAGTTGTAAAGCCACCATCAAAGCTAGCGTGGTTCTACCAGAGCCAGCTGAACCTACCACTTGCAGAGAAAATCTCTCTGGCAGGGTTAAAGGGGAAGTGCATTGCCGGTGCGGATAATCCCCCAACCCCAAAACTACTTTGTCACCGGCTGGCGGTAGCTGCGGCAAAGTTATGCGGCGAGGCAGGGGAGGCGCCCAGGGAAGCCGGGGAGGACAGGGAGGATGCCAAGCCGCGCGACACAGCTGCGCTAGGTGCACCGCCTGCGCGGTATGCGGGATCCATGCAAATTGCACCAGCTTCCCGGAAGCATCGCTGGCAGAGGTTATCCACAGTCCCATATTCGACTTGATTTGTCCATCTACAATCCCCGCTGGACGTTGGGTAGCCAAAATCAGATGAATTCCCAGACTGCGCCCCAAAGTCGCTAGCCTGATTAAAGAATCAAGTAAATCCGGGTGGTCGGTAGCTAGTACTCGAAACTCGTCTACCACTACCACAATCCGCGGATGCGGTCGGTTTTTGTGCTGTTCACGGTATTTAATCTCGGCGTTCAAAGACAAGATAGCCCGTCTGGTAAGCGCCGGTTCCAGATCCGTTAAAATTCCCAAAACGTGCGGTAGGGCCTCCATTCTTTTAAACGCATCCCCACCTTTATAGTCCACCAGTACATATTGCAGTTTGCTGGGGGGATGAGATAGCGCCATCGAAAGCAGCCAGGTGGTCAAGGCTGCCGATTTACCCGCCCCGGTGGTGCCAGCCAAGAGGGCGTGGGGTCCGTCTTTAACCAAGTCCAAGTAGCTGACTTTCTGAGCATCACGAGCCACTGGAGCCTGCAGAGACCGGGAATGTTTCCAATTATCTGTAATGGTGGCCAAAGGTACATCTGCACCGATGATCTGTGGCCACAGTTGCTCAAAAAGAACATTATCAGCGAGTTTGCGTGCGGATTCGCCAGCGTGATCCCGCCAAAGCAATTCGCACCAGAGCCGGCCCGGTAAATCGGCGTGAGCGGTAGCGCGCCGATGATTTGGAGCCGGGACAATCCGATTCGCCCACACCGGAGCCTGACCGGGAGTTTTCGCCCAGGTAACCCAAATGCTATCCTCGCTACCTGCAGGGTTTTGGGTCGGAGAAGCCACTACTACTCGCGGAAGTGAGCGTTCCGAGGCTGCTGCAAGCGTGTCCGGATAATCTCGGTTAGCTAGTGCGTCCTCGCCAGGGGCTTCCTCGCTATCCCTATAGCTATCTGGGGAATGGTCTTTGTTGCCACGGCTAAAATCTGCTGCGGTGACAGCAAACTCCAGCCGGTAGCGAGCGCCTTCTTGCCAGGCTATTTGCGCTGCCCACCACAGGGCGCGTTCGCGGGCATAGCTGCCGGTAAAGCAGAGTTTATCTCCTTCTTTAGCGCGGATTACCCGATGCGGGCTTATCCAGGCGCCCACTTCTCCGGAATCGTTAATGGAGGCAGGAGGGTAGGAGGGGCGTTCTGATTGGCTAGCAACCAGGAGCAACTGCGCGGGAGTTACCGGGCGGGGGCGGCGATAAAACCAAACCCCAAATCCCAGGATCGCGATGCCGGTAAAAAGCAAGGTTCCCACTAGCGGGGGAATCTTGAGGAGGGAAATAAGCGAGAACGGTAAGAACACTAGCATGGGTAAGAATAACCATTGACGCCAAGACCCCAGTTGCATCTTTGGGTGAGGACGGGGAACTCGGAGGTGGCGCGGGCGCGCGGATACTTTTAATACCGTGCTTCCAGCGCGAATCCTAGAAGATGTCCCAATCTCTTGCTCCTGGCGGATCCGCGAAAAGCAGGAAGCAGTTGCGCCGCGAAAAGTGCCATTAGCTGAACCGAGATCGCGCACCCGCAGCTTGTCTGGCTGAGAAATAAACAAAAGGTGTTCGCGGGATACCGCCCGGTCGTGCAGCTGATCTCTTCCCAAGGTGCAATAGTTGCCCGCGAAGGGCAACACTAAGCCGGCAGCTGGGCCGCGCTCGACCTGTAAATGACAGGGAGCAGCTAAGGCCTGCCGCACTGATTCCAACTCCACTTGGCCAATCTAACTGCCGCCAATGCCGCACTGCCAGATTATTTTTTTAGCCTGTGGATAACTCCTCATGGATAACAAACCTTTTTCTTTTCGGGATAAAAAAGGGAAAATGAAGCCATGGCGAGTGAATACGAGCAGGCTTTGGCGCAGGCACAAAAACAGTGGGAAGAGCTGGTAGACCAGATTAACCAGGCGCGGGTTCTCTACTATGACCGAGATCGTCCCACGCTTTCGGATGCCGAATATGACCAGTTGTTTCGTCAACTAGAAGAACTAGAGGGACGTTTTCCGCAGCTAATAAATCCCGATTCGCCCACCCAAACCGTAGGGGGGAGCGCGCAAAAAACTTTTGCTTCCGTAACCCATCTAGAGCGGATGGCTTCCCTAGATGACGTGTTTGACACTGACGAAGTATCTAGTTGGTACCAGCGAATGGCGCAGGCCACCGGGAAAGAAAAACCCCAGGTGAGTGCAGAAGTAAAAATTGACGGCTTAGCGGTTAACCTCACCTATCGGAACGGGATACTTGCCTTGGGGGCAACTCGCGGAGATGGCAGTGTAGGTGAGGACGTGAGCGCCAATATTCGCACTATCGCTAATATTCCCTCTCAACTTTCCGGCACCATAGTGCCCGAAATCTGTGAAATCCGGGGGGAGATCTATTTTCCGCTCTCCGCTTTTAATAAGTTAAATGAGCAGCGCAGCGCCCAGTGGGAGGAGTACAGCTCCGCCAAAAAAGCCGGTAGTCTTGCCGCTTGGCGCGCGCAGCGGCAACAGGCCGGGCTACCTAGCAAAGTGGAGCCACCTTTTGTTAATCCCCGCAATGCGGCTGCCGGATCGCTGCGGCAAAAAGATGCCCGGGTAACGGCGACCCGCCCCCTAGCTATGATTGCCCACGGCATCGGGAAAGTGCAATGGAAAGCAGCTGATCTAGCGGCCGGTTTCGCCCCGCCCGCCAGCCAATTGCAGTGGTACCACCAGCTTCGTCAGTGGGGGTTGCCGGTCAGCGAATATACTCGCCCCCTGCGCGGCCTGGATAAAATCCAAGAGTTTATTACCCATATCGGTAAAATCCGTCCCGAAATTAGTCACGAAATTGACGGGGTCGTCCTCAAAATCGATGACCTGAAAACCCAAGATGAACTGGGATTTACCGCGCGGGCTCCGCGCTGGGCGGTTGCCTATAAATTCCCGCCCCAAGAAGTTCACACCAAACTAGTAGATATCCGGGTTGGGGTGGGGCGCACCGGCAGGATAACCCCCTACGGGGTAATGGAAAAGGTGCTGGTAGATGGCTCTAATGTGGAGCGAGCTACCCTCCATAATCCTTTCGAGGTGCGCCGGAAAGGCGTGAAAATCGGAGACACGGTGGTGCTGCGCAAAGCCGGGGACGTGATCCCGGAAATCGTATGCCCGGTAGTGGACTTGCGAGACGGCAGCGAACAGGATTGGCAAATGCCTCAGCATTGTCCTTCCTGTGGCAGCGAAATTCGTCCCGAAAAAGAAGGCGATAAGGATCTAAGATGTCCCAACCAGCGCCATTGTCCCGAGCAGATTAAAGAACGCGTTATTTTCTTAGCTTCGCGCGGCGCCCTCGATATCGAAGGATTAGGGGAACAAGCGGCGGCAGCGCTAACTATGCCGGAGGCTGACCGTCACCAGGTTGCCCTCGCCCTCACCCGGGGAGAAGCGGTCGCAGCAGCGGGTAGCTTTATCTATTTTTCGGAGGCCGATCCGGCTGCTAGTGTCCCTGCCGAGGACGCGGAGTCGCTACTGCCTCCGCCCGCCTTACCGGCGCTTCCCCTAGAATCTGGGCTATTTGATTTAGATACTGGGCAGCTCCTCCAGGTAAAAACTTGGAATCGGAAACAGATAACCAAAAGCGACCGGGCAAAACTAAAATCCCAGCTAATAGCCGGGGGGAAAAGCGATAAAGAAGCCGCAGACCTAAGCAAAAAGCTGCTGAGTAGTGGAGAAATCTGGAGTTATACCCCCTATTTTGCAGGCGGGAACCCCCAGGCACCTGCCCTGGCCGCGCGGGGAAAACTGTTACTAGCGGAGCTAGAAAAAGCGAAGACTCAGCCGCTGTGGCGCATTTTAGTCGCGCTATCGATTAGGCATCTAGGTCCCCAGGCCTCCCGAGCGCTAGCTGCCCGTTTTGGGAGCCTGCAGGCAATCGCCAGTGCCAGTGAAAGTGAACTAACCAGCGTGGATGATATTGGGGCGGAAATAGCCTCCTCTATAAAGGGCTGGTTCGCTGTTGACTGGCATCAGGAAATCGTGTCTGCCTGGGAAAAGGCGGGGGTAGTGATGCGCGAAGAGGCCTCCGCTGACTCTGAGCAAACCCTAACGGGACTGAACATAGTGGTTTCCGGCAGGGTAGAGGGTTATACCCGCGACGAAGCCAAAGAAGCCCTGATGCGGGCAGGCGGAAAATCTGCATCCTCGGTTTCAAAAAATACAAACCTGCTAGTTTACGGAGAAAAGGCCGGATCAAAACTAAAGAAAGCCCGCGAACTTGGGGTGGCTTGCCTGCCTGAGCAGTATTTTTCGCAGCTTTTAGCGCAGGGAATGGAAGCAACCCTCGCCGCGGTTGGACTAGGAGGTGGAACAGGAACTGAGCAGAGAAGTGGGCAAACAATAGCTACCCCACCTGCGTCCTCACCCAAGAAAATGTCCTCTTCAACGCCACCGGAGTCCGGGAGTGCTTCTGATAGTTTGTTTTAGTGCGTATGCAACAAAGTCCTTAGGCAAGGCGTTAAAGTGGTAACTATGTTGAGGATCCCGAAGAAAACGATCCCGCCGTTGCTGCGCGGCTTAAAAATTGTGGCTGCGGTGATTGCGACCCTGCAGGCTGCGACGGTTACGGTTATCGTGGCGATTGACCAGTTACGAAAGTTGCGACAAACCGGTAAACCTGGTGGTTATCCCCAGATAAAACCCCAGCCTATCCGGGTGGATCGCTCCTGCCTGAAAACCTATATGGATGGGGAAACTCTCTATCGCGATATGCTTGCGGCTATCGAGGGCGCGAAAGAGCGGGTATTTTTTGAAACATTTATCTGGAAATCTGACGAAATCGGACAAGAATTCAAAGACGCCCTAATTCGGGCAGCAGAGCGCGGCGCCGAGGTCTATATTATCTGGGATCGTTTTGGAAATATGGTGGTCGATCCTCGGTTCTTCCGTTTCCCCAGGTTAAAAAACCTGCATGTCCTGGGATATTCCTTAAGACATACGGCGCGTGATCACCGTAAAATTTTGGTAGTGGACTCCAAGGTGGGTTTCGTGGGGGGCTATAACATCGGCTCCTATTACTTGGACAACCAGTGGCGAGATACCCATTTGCGCATTAGCGGTTCCAACGTGTGGGAGCTGGAAAGCGCTTTCTTGGACTTTTGGAATTACGCGCAAAAATGGCATTTACGGTTAAAGAAAGTACGGGATCCGCGCGCCAAGTCTTGGAATTCGAAAATTCAGGCCTGTGTTAATGACCCGAAACGACTGCTATTTCCAGTACGCGGAATGTATGTGAACGCCCTGGATAAAGCGCAAGAATCCGCGTATATTACCTCGGCTTATTTCGTTCCCGATCGGGTAATTCAGCGTTCCCTCATCGATGCCGCCCGCCGGGGAGTAGACGTAAAAGTACTGGTACCCGCCAAATCAAACCATATTATTGCGGACTGGATTTCCCGATCTTACCTAACTGATTTGTTGGATAACCAGGTAGAACTGTGGCTCTATGACAATGTGATGATCCATGCCAAGACCGCAGTTATTGATGGATACTGGTCAACAATCGGCACCGCTAATATCGACCGGCTATCGATGACCGGTAACCATGAAATAAACATGTCGATTACCTCCCGGCCGTTAGCGGCGAATATGGAAAATATTTTCTTTACTGACCTGTTAAATGCCCGGCCTATTAGCCGCCACGAATGGAATCAGCGACCTTTTATTGCTCGGATAGCGGAGCGACTCTTACGACCCTTCGCCTTCCTGGTTTAAACCCAGCTGACCGCGGTTACCACCTTGAGTATGCCCGCGGCTCCGGGCCGTAATATGACCGGGAGTGCCGCGGGCATTAGACTGGAGCTATGTCGACAATTGATAGGGATGAAGTAGTGCGCGTGGCAGGCCTGGCGCGGATCGCACTCACCGATGAAGAAATAGACCAGTTCGCGGGGGAGCTGGAACAGATTGCGGCGGCGGTCGCCACCGTGTCCGAGGCTGTAGGTCCAGATACCAAAGCCACCTCCCACCCGATTGAAATGACTAACGTGCTCCGCCCGGATGAGCCCGGCGAATGCCTTGACCGGGAGGAACTATTGGCCGGAGCACCTTTGGCTGAGGATGGCCAGTTCCGGGTACCGCAAATCATTGGGGAGGAATAACCGTGGAAGACTTTTTGAAACTTTCGGCCCTGCAGCTAGCAGAAAAGTTGCGCGGTGGGGAACTGACCTCCGAGCAGCTAACCCAGGCTTGCCTAGCGCGGATTGAAAAGTTAAATCCCGAGCTCAACGTATTTGTGCATCTAGATCCGGAGGGCGCGCTAGAAACTGCCCGGCGGGTGGATCAGGATCGCCAGGGCGGAAAAGAACTTCATCCCTTGGCAGGGGTGCCGATTGCCTTGAAAGACAATATGGTTACTCGCGGCCAGGAAACTACTTGCTCCTCGAAGATTTTGGCTGGTTGGAAGCCTCCTTATGATGCCACGGTAGTTACCAAAATCAAGGATGCGGGGCTGCCGATTATCGGTAAAACCAATATGGACGAGTTCGCGATGGGCTCCTCCACCGAGCATTCTGCCTTCGGCCCCACTCACAATCCTTGGGATCCTTCCCGGATTCCCGGTGGCTCTGGCGGGGGCTCGGCCGCGGCAGTCGCCTCCTTCATGGTGCCTTTAGCTTTAGGTTCCGACACTGGCGGCTCGATTCGCCAGCCCGGGGCAGTCACTGGCACCGTAGGCGCCAAACCCACCTATGGGGCGGTTTCCCGTTATGGTCTGGTAGCCATGGCTTCCTCCCTGGATCAGATTGGCCCGGTGACCCGTACAG
>QWBY01002499.1_pt1 | contig 10547 bp, 9 predicted proteins | sample 1972471 | NCBI WGS metagenome assembly QWBY01 (sample SAMN09866722, study PRJNA288562) | Human gut metagenome isolate term6_stool, whole genome shotgun sequencing...
AACTCGTCGAGATGGTGGTTGCGGAGAAAATGCCCAATCTTGGTCATTCTGTCGTCTTTGTCGTGCCCATACAGTTGCGGTCCGTGTTTCTCGGCATCTGTTCGCATGCTGCGAAACTTGTAGATGGTGAACGGTCGTCCAAAACGTCCGATGCGTTCTTGCCGAAAAATGGCTTGCCCACCATCCTCTCGCTTGACAAGAAAATAACAAATAAGAAATACAGGAGAGAAAATGATTATACAGACAATGGCTGTAAGAAAATCAAAGACACGCTTAACATTACGCTCAAATTCATTCATCCCATCGGGAATGAACCGTTTGTTGGCAATGTCGTCGTTGTATTTGATATAATCTGGTATTTGTCCGGTCATTAATTTTCTCTTTTACTATTATATAACGGCCGTAGTTAAATCATATTGCACGGAGTGTAGAATAATAATTGCTTTATTCTTTTCTGGCAAGGTATCGGTAACTATCCCATCTTACTTTCAATGTTTTCAGGAAATAGGTGGGGAGGAAAAAAAAAGTAAAATACAAGTAAGCTTTGATAGTGGAGAAGCCAAGTATTTGCTTGTAGATGTTAATGTTGTACTTGACGAGAGATCGCTTGTTGCTGGATAAGGAATTGTTGCGTTTGCGATAGTATGCTAATGGCTCCGTGAGGGCATGACATTTTTGGGATGTTCTCAGAATGTTTAGGAATAGTCCCCAATCTTGCCGTTTGCGGGTGGCGGGCATATAGTATTTCCCGCCGAGTAGTTGCGTGTCATACACAGCGGTGAGACAACCTATTTTGTTGTCACGTTTATACATATTATAGGTTATTGTACGTGGCGAACGAAATATGCCGATGATATTGCTGTCTGAATCAACAATAAAATAAGACGAGCTGCAGAGTGCGCATTGCTTTTCTTTCATGAATGCGATTTGCTTCTCGAGTTTATCGGGTGCCCAACGGTCGTCGCTGTCGCAGAATGCGATGTAGCGGCCTTGAGCACGTTCTATCGATTTGTTGCGGGCAATGGCGGGGCCGCTGTTACCGTTAAGATAGCTCACTTTAATACGCGAATCCTTTGCCTCATATTGTTTGAGCAGAGATATTGTGTACGAGTCTGTGGACCCATCGTCGGTGATTAGTAATTCAAAATGAGAGTATGACTGTTTTAGTATACTGTCCATGCTATCGGAAAGAAGTTTCCCGGTATTATATGTGGGCATAATGACAGATACTAAGTCTTGATCCATGGCTTGTTAACTTCTCGGCAAAGATACAAAATATTTGCTTAAATATAATATGCAGGTGGAATTATATAGAACAAAAGAGAGGTATATGATGGAAAACAAGCAAAATAGTGTATCTTTGTAGCATTGATTACCATTTACATCATATATATGAAGTTGTTGAGGATGATAACTATGATATTCCTGACAATGTTGCTTGTCTCAGACACTACGATGATGAATGCGCAAATACGTACAGGAACTTACAAATTGGTTTTTTCTGATGAATTTAACCAGAAGAACGGGAGTCAGCCTGATACCACGAAGTGGAGCCGCTGTCCCCGTACTCAGGCTATATGGGCACGCTGGATTAGTGATGTAAAGGAAACGGTGTTCATCAGGGATGGCAAGTTGATTTGTCGGGCCATTCCCAATACCGTGGCTCCCGAAGACACTGCCGCGATGCTGACAGGAGCAGTGTATTCTAAAAACAAATTTGCATTTCAATATGGAAAGGTTATGGTTCGTTTGCGAACAAACTTGCTTCCTGGAAATTTTCCGGCTGCATGGATGGGGGGAATAACGTTACCTCAGAATCGGCCAAACTGGTATGGAGAAATAGATATTTTTGAGTCTTTTGGAACAAAAAAGGAATCTAATCATAATATTCATTCTGAGCTGACGATAAAAAATCGACATCATCAGCAAAAAAACAATTTTCGTAAAGCAGTAAACGTCCACCGTTGGCATATTTACGGAATAGAGTGGGATAGGGAAAAAGTGATTTGGTATGTGGATGGTGTAAAGGTAGGTGAATATGCCAAGTCAGAAGATCCGCAGCTCTTATCCAAGGGGCAGTGGACATTTGATCGGCCCTTTTACCTTTTGTTGAATCAAAGCGTAGGAGATGGTAGCCATGGACTTGTTCCGGATGTGACGAAAACCTATGAGACGCAATTTGATTGGATTCGAGTATATCAAAACACACACACCAATGAGTAATACACTAAATTGTTTGTCGTTTAAGTTAAAGAACTGGATTGTAAGCATAGCTGTCCGTTTTCCTAAGGAGGTTGTCTACATCCGCTATTTCTTTCGCTTTGGTCGTTTTCCCAATTTGCATCATCCACGTGATCTGAATGAGAAAATATTGTACCTCAAATTATATAGTGACACATCCCAGTGGACAAGGCTTGCAGACAAGTATGCGGTGAGAGAGTATGTCGCGTCTTGCGGTTTGGAATCTATTCTCATTCCTTTGTATGGAGTTTGGGAGCATGCTTCTGAAGTCCAATTCGATGATTTGCCTGAGAAGTTCATGCTAAAAGCAAATAATGGGGATGGCAAAGGTACAAATATACTTGTTGACAAAAGCAATATGACGGAAACATACCGTCAGCATTTGTACAGCAAGATGGAAGAATGGATGTCCCAAAAAAATATTGGTGCGTTATCGGCAGAGCCTCATTATAAAAATATTCCTCCACGTATCATTGCCGAAAAAGTGTTACAGAAGAACGAGGATGAAGATACAATAATAGATTATAAAATATGGTGTTTTAATGGCCGCCCATATTCCATTCTTGTATGTTTTAATCGCCATAATTCCATGACAACTTTAGGATGTTATGATTTAAATTGGGGTTTTCATCCTGAGAACATGTGTAAGACAAGACACCATCTCATTGCTAACAAGCCAATAAGGAATCCTAAACTTCTTGAAAAGATGCTTAGTATATCAAGCGTCCTTTCTCAACCATTCCCGGAAGTAAGGGTAGACCTATATGAGGCAGAGGATAAAGTGTGGTTCGGTGAATTGACTTTTACCAGTTTAGGGGGAATGATGAATTATTATACACCGGAATATCTTAAGGAAATGGGAAAGCAGATTTCTTTGTAAGATATAACTGTTTTAATCGCCCAGGATCTTATACAAGAAGGTTTCACTGAGAATATTATCTGTGTGGTAATTGTTAGCTTCTTGTTGGCATGCGTTGCTCATTCTCGCAATTTTTTCCGGATGAGTGATGGCTTCCAACATTTTGTCGCATAGACTTTTGACATCATGTGCAGGTATCAGCATTCCTGTTTCTCCATCTTTGATAACTTCTTCGTTGTGTGCCCATTTGGTAGCGATAATGGGAAGGCCAGCTATGTAGGCATCAATGATAATACCGGGGAAGCCTTCTCCTGACCAATATGTGGGGAAGAGCATAACGTCGTTTTCTGCTAATATCTGGTAATTCTCTTTTTCTTTCAAATCCATAAAACCAAGGTAAGCGGCGTTAGGCGTAAATTTTAGTCTTTCTTCAAAATGATTTTTGTAGTTGTCGTCTATAACACCATAAAAGTTTACGCAGAATTTGTTTTCCATTTCTTCTGTGTTCAATAATTTTATCGCATCTAATATGTATTCACATCCTTTTTCTGGAATAATCCGAGAAAGAAATACGAAGCGGACGGGGCCTTTGTGATTGCGTTTCTGTGGGAGAGTTGCAGGGATGTCCTTAAAATTAGGCAGTGTTATTACATTTTCAAATCCAGCTTCTGCCATTTCTTTTTTCATCTTGATGGTTTCCACCATAAAATGGTCAACAATGCCGTAGGGCTTCCTATTCAGTTTTTGAGTCTTCAGCCAATGCCCCAAAATCCCTCCAATCACAAAGTAATTCAGTCTTCTCTTTGGGAAAAACATATTTATAGTTTTGATAAACCGGTATGCGCTAAGCGTATTCAGGGAAATGATGATATTGTGCTCAGGGTATCTGACAAGCACGCCTAACAGCTTGAGTAGTACCTTGGGTCTGCGCTTCCAGTTGGCAGTGTCAATATTTATCACGTCATCGCACACTGCTTGTAGGCGTTTAAGAAGGAAATGATTTTTTCCAGAGACTCCATTTGTCGTTTCATTTCCAAGTGCGCAATCTCCAATAAACAAAACTTTTTGTTTCATTTTGTCTAAAGCTTTATTCATTATTTTCCTTGTTCACAGCACTTCTGATAGCATCCAAGTAACCGTGTCCATACTTGAGGTCTGGCTCAACATAGTTACCCTCTCCCCATTCGTTCCATGATTTGAGAAACAAAATCTGATGCTCGGATTGCTTGTGCTTGATTAAATTTAAAGCAGCCTTTACTGTTTTTTCAAACTTTAGTGGTGTGCTGTTTACAAGAGGGTTTGTTCTTATGCCGGCACGAGGCGTACGGTCCCATTGTGGCATGAGGGTAGGGTAAACGTTTTCCCATTTGTCTTCTTCCACATAATAATTTTCCATGACTTTTGAATAATCAGTACGATTATGTGCGGGTAGGAAAGTATTCTTGGCTAAATAATATGCCAGCATTCTTAATTTTCCCTGACACATGGCTTGACCTCTCGACAGCCCGGACGAAATAACAGCATCAAATCCCTTATCAAGAAAATACTGATAGTGCTCTGCTGCCTCATCCGTAGCCCATAGAGACGGTTTGTTTCCTGTAATAGAACGCCCGGTTGCATTGGAGGCATAGGCCACCAAATGTAGCCCCTTTAGGCCATGCTCATGGGCTAAACGTTGCCATCGCAGGATAAAATTCTCAACATTGGGAATGCTATTAGGAGCCCAAACGCCAAAAATGGGCTTGCCATCTACCTTTATATATCTTTTGTCACGAAATGCAGGCAGTAAAGCCTTGAAATGCTGCACGTCATCTTCAGGTGAGTATTTCATTTTCATAATTGTGGAGTCAGCTTTCAGACTGCTGCCTTTCTTCCATGTCTTGTTGGTCCAATCATGGTTTGCCCAACATAAGCAGAATGGAAAATCAGGTTTCCCAGATGCTAAAACTTCATTAAATGGGCGTTCCAGTAATTGCTTTCCATGAAACCAATAATGATAATAACAAAATCCCTCAATGCCTGCTTCTTTTGCTAAAACAGCTTGTTGTTCTCTAACTTCAGGAAGGCGCAAATCATAAAATCCCAAGTCAGCGGGTATGCGAGGTTGGTAATGTCCGCGGAACAAAGGGCGTGCTTTGGCAACATTTGTCCATTCCGTGAAGCCTTTGCCCCACCATTCATCATTTTCTGGTATTGGGTGAAATTGTGGTAGGTAAAGTGCGATAATTCTTGGTTTCATAATATTTGCTTAGCAAGTATTTGTTGTGAAAGTTGATTAAGCCCCCTTTTTTGAATCTCTGTAAGTTGAAGGTATTTTGCAGCCATTTTGTCTTTCTTTGCTTCTGGGGCTTCGATAACAGATTTTATAGCTCGATACAAGTCTACAGGATAAAATGGTGAAAAATAGTTTGCGGCATCACCAGCGATTTCTGGTATACTGGTCACATTTGATGCAATAACAGGGGTTCCATATCTAAATGCTTCGATAGGAGGATAGCCGAATCCCTCAAAGAACGAAGGAAAGATAAGAGCAAGTGCATGTTGATATGCATGTTGCAAATCAGAATCGGATAAAAAGTCGATATCTGTATGATTGGCATGGGTAGTTTTGCCATATTTCAAAGTTAACAACTGAAGATTTGGATATTCTTTTATTAATCGATGAAAGACTTTTATTGCTATCGGAGCATTTTTATATTTGCGATTTGCGGATACCATTAGGAGGTATGGTATGCCTGATTGAATTAAATGTCTCAAGGCGTTATTCTCAATATCTTTTTTTAGCTGTACAAATCTCATGGGGGAATAACATACTCGTATTTCTTTTTTTAAAGAAGGGAAAAAGTAATGCAATGCATTTACGGTATATTTTGATACAGTGTAGGCTACTGTGTTTTTGGCACTGTATAGGGGAATGATTTTACTGTATGTTGTATCAGCCTGCTTTTTCCAACGTCTGGAGAAAACATTAAGCCATCGTTTGGATATAGCAACCTTGGAATCTTTGAGAGGGTCTGATATAAAAAGATCAATACGATTATCATTTCTTTCTATGTCATAGATGTCATGAATGAACATCACGGTCTTGCAATGGATTCCGTTTAAATCGTACTGAGCGAAAAATTGACCAATTGCAATAAAAAAAACGTCGATGTTTTCATGTTCGATAATATTTGAAATTGTGTACGTATTTACATCTACAATCTTAATACCATGTTGGGCGGCAAGGACTTTATAACTATAAAGCCCTCCTTCCGGTTTTTGACTGTCATATAGGCCAACAAGGTTTGTGTCTTTTGACTTTTGGCTTATAACGTCGTCAAACACAGCCTTCGTGAAACCAGCAGCACCCCCAACACCACCAGCATTTTGTAAGGAAATAAAGTCAAATAATATATTCATATTGTATTACTTTGTTTAGCATTCGTAGTCTCATCTGCTTCTTGTGTTGCTGTTGCATATAGTGGTAAGTATCTACAAAACCATGTCACAAAGGCATCTACACCAAAAATAAGCAAGGCAACGGTTAATGCGGAAATTCCAGCTCGAGAATTTTTAGAACCTTTTAAAGTAATCATAAGGAAGCTGAGCATCAGTACAAGTCCAATAATACCATATCTATATATATATACCTTATATCCAGAATTGCCAAGATCATCTTTCAATTCACGCCCTTTTAGTATGTCGTCAGATTTAAGATAGGATTCGAATTCCTTGTCAAAGTCTATAGACGTCCTATTGTTGCCGGACAATTCTCCTTCATCAATTTCCAATCGAAGAATAATGAGGTCGTGTAACAAATTTTCACCGTTGTTATAATAAAAAGAGCCAATTATGGTTGTTAAAATCAAACTAATCAGGATTAGGACTTTAGCAAAAATTCTTTTGCGATTTATCCATAAGTTTAAAAAAACGATTACACTCAGGTAAGCATAAGCACCAAGTGAAAATGAGAATATAGTTGAAGCGAGCAATACGATGTTATACCATTTTTTCCATTTATTGCGTTGGCATTGGAGCAAGACAGCACAGGCTGTGCCTAAGTGCGATGGTTCCAAACATACAGATTGGAATCGGGGAAAGACAGAAAAGAGACTTCTGTCGTCAATCATGAATAAATAATGATTAGTAAACGAATAAAAATCTTCACCGAATTGTAGGTCGTATCCAGGAAAAGGAACTCCCATCAGGTAAAGAAAGAAACAAGCTAAAGAGACAGCGAGGAAGGAAGCCAAAACCTTAGCAATGACAGTCGTAGTTTCTTGAATGATTCTTGGATTAACTCGATATAGCGAATAAAATAAGAAGACATTGAAAAAAGTTCCAATGTATCCAGAAAGGTTTGTTTCATGGAATAATCTCTCATAGAAAAACAATACAGTACAGGCGAGAGTGGGTATGAGAAAAAGATTATTGTTAAACAAAGGTTTCCTTAGAGTGACTGATATTGACATGGAGGCTATCATGAATATGCTGGCCAGCACCATGTGGATGTTTCCGATCGACCATAGAAACCAGGGACGCAAGGTGGCAAAATATGAAATGCCGGCTCCAATAATGAAAAGCCATTTAGCTAGCGAATCTTTCTTTATAAGATAGAGTTTGCTGATATCAACCATCCATATTTTACTTGTGTCTATCCTCATTTATTTTACTTTTTAAAGAAACTTATTATATATTTCTTTTCATTTCTGCTTAAGACAAAAAACAACAGTGCCAAACATCCGATTGAAGACGAAACAACAGTGGTAACGGCAAAACGAAAAGGGAAATTCGGTAGCAGACTGAGAGCGATCCCAGATACAAGTAATACAACCGTTAATGGTATGAGTGGCAAAATGACTTTGGAAAGATAAGGCTTTGTGCGCAATCCTACAGTAAAGTGCAGAAATGGAATTCTGGCTATTGCCACAAAAAGTTCTATTGCCACATAGACTGCCATTAAAGAAACGATGCTGCTACCGATCTTGAAAAGAATCCATGCAATCGGCACTATTAGAATTTTGGGTGTAAACATGATGAGTGAGTACATTTTTATTTTCCCGGTAGCCTGATTGGCAGTATGAAGCCCGAGTGTTGTTTGGTCTATTAGGAAAGCCAACATTAATGTCCGGCAAAATATAGTGGTGTGGTTCGGTACCTCTTTAAGCCAAAAACTCAGTATGGCAGGCATCTCTATCATAACGGGAATTGAGACTATCATCATTAAAGCTGTAGAGAACTTACTTTCCTTGCTTGCTAGCTCTAACATCTTTTCCCGTTCTTCAGATCCTTCTGCTTTCATAATTTGGGGATTCATCGCGTTGAGAACTGATGTGGAGACAAATCTTATTGCACCATTGACTTGTGAGGCAATTCCAAACGCAGCATTGATAACTGTTCCAAAAAAATTATTCAGTACAATGGCTAAACCTTGGGTCTGACACATGCCGGCTATCATCCCGTAAGTTGTCCAACTGGCAAAACCCAATAATTGTGCTATACTTTTTCTGTCGAATATAGACAGGGATATGCCAGTATGGCTTTCTTCATATTTTATAAAAACATAAACAATGTATGCTACTAAATTTAACGACAGCACAAGAAGCATGCCTATGGCGTAAAAGATAAGTTTGTCAAATCCTATGATAGCTAAGCTCAGTGCAAGGAGCAGCTTCAGCACTCCGTCTATTATTTCTATGACTGAAATGTATATTATATTTTCTCTTGCAATGAGCAAGGCCTTGAAAGGAGAGGTGACGACAGTAACAAAAAGCATCAGCACCATTGCCGAATAGACAATTTCTGCTGCCTGAAGGCGTTCTGCTGGGAGATTTAGGAAATGATTGACAAGATAATTTTCCAACATAAAGAGCAGCAGGCAAAGCAATAGTCCCAAGATAAGATGGATAAGAAGGCTGTTTGCAAAAAGTTGTTTCACTTGCTTTTTATCGCCGATGCCATAATAAAATGACAGATACCTTTGTGTTGTCACTACTAAGGAATTAGTCAGATAGCCCAGTATACCAACAACACCAGCAATCACCGAATAAATGCCGTAGTCACTGATATTCAAGGCCGACAGCACCAACCTTGTGGAATATAGTGAAAGGCCTATGTTGATAATAGATTTCCCATATTGCGCAAGAGTGTTGAAAATAATCCTCTGAGATGCTTCCATTATGGTTCTGATCTTGTGTTCGACAGGGGAATTTTTTAAAAGATTTCTTTTTTAACAATATAGCCTACGATAAAGAAAGTTGCAGCTGTTAGCATGAAAAATACAAACAGCATCCTTTTGGGTCCCACTGGCTTAATGGGGACAGAAGCTCCCTTTAGTATGGTGAAGGCCGGAGTAGCATCTTGTATTCGCGCTTTTGCGGCTTTCCATTGAGTGTTCAGCGCGGAATAAGTGTTATACTGAAGTTGCATCTCATTTTCCAAATCTTCTTGCTTAGATTTGTAACTTTGCAGAATGACGTCTTCGTTTGCATCCGCAAAGCGTCCATACGCTTGCCGGGTGCGTGTATAGGTTTGCTTGGCCTCATTCATCAGTTTGTGATAGTAGGCTTCGTCCAAGCGAGCTTTGTTCGTACGGTATTGCGTGATGAAAACCTGCAGGTGGTCTTTCACGGAGTCCGCCATTATTTTACAGACCAAAGGATCTTGTGAGGAAACTTTGATAGTGATAACGCCATATTTTTTGTCTACATCTATTGTAATGTCGTGTCTAATGCTGTTCATCAAATCGTTGTCACGTTTTGAAACGTAATATGCATTGAAGCCTTGCTTATTTTGGCTGACCGCCAAATTCTCTGCTGGTTGTGGCAAGAGCTGTTCAAGCCATGCAAATGCGCTCTCCCACCATGGATATTTCTTGTGTTTTTTCAAGTAGTCATAATACGTTGTTGAGATTGCACCGTCAGCGGTTTTTATCTTTATAGGGAAGAGCCCTGCGACGAATCCATTATCCTCCATCAGGTCTGGGTAAAGCATGGGGGAGATAGCATCAGAACTTTGTATCCCTGACAAATCAACACCAAACGTTGAAGCCAGTGAACTTAAGGTACTTCCGCCGGTTGCAGAGGTCTCTATTTCGGGCGCCAGTTTAATGTCGGATGTGTATGTTCTTGGGACACAGACAATCAGTAGAGACGACAGTACAAAGACAATGGGTAGTACAATGGCAAAAGTTTTTTTGTATTGCAATATTTTTCTAAACAGAAGTCTGAGGTCAATGATTTCAGATTGGTTTTGATCCATAATTTTTATACATTCAGAGTGTCTCTATTATTTTGTCACATTTGCTATCGTCGCGATCATCGCGGCGATACTGGCCATACCGGTTCCAAGGCTCATGGTTTCTGCGATGCTCATCTTGCGTGAGATCTTGCTTGGAACCACGATCTCGCATCCTGGCTGGATTTTCGCGCCTTGGCTCACCTTGCTCACCATGCCGTTCATGTAG
>QWBY01002500.1_pt1 | contig 10546 bp, 10 predicted proteins | sample 1972471 | NCBI WGS metagenome assembly QWBY01 (sample SAMN09866722, study PRJNA288562) | Human gut metagenome isolate term6_stool, whole genome shotgun sequencing...
TTTAAATAAGTATATATATATTTCTAGCTTTTTAATTTCAATAACTTTAATATATAAACTTAAAAAATTTGAAATTTCAACTGAAATAAAAGATAAAGATGAATATACATTAAGCGTTTTAAAAAATAAAAAAATAAAAATAAAGAAATCAAAGATTAAAAGAAATAAAATAAAAAACAAAAGAGAAAATATAAAAAAATATGATTCAAAAAAAAATAATAATATAGACCAAGAAGAAAATTTAAAAATATTATTGGGATTTGATAAATGTAATAATCCCTTATATTTAAACGAAAAAGGCCTTTTTCAAAATATATTAATAACAGGAAGTATAGGATCTGGTAAAACTAGCTCAGCAGTTTATCAAATAACTAAAAAATTATTAAAGTTTGGTATATGTTCATCGATTAATAATTGTAAAAAAATAGGTATGCTAGTATTGGATGTAAAAGGTAATTATTATGACTTTATAAAAAAAGAGTGCCAATATATAGGTAGAGAAGATGACTTAATTGAAATTAGTTTAAATAGTAATATTTATTATAATCCTTTAGATAAAAAAGAATATAGCCCTAAAATCATAGCTTCAAGGTTAAAATATATATTATTACTTTTTAGCCCAAATAATTCAGAAAGTTTTTGGATAGATAAAGCAGAAACTGTAATTGCAGAAGTTATAAAATATATAAGAATATATAATGATGGGTATGTAAATTTTGATGAATTAAATAAAATAATTTCGAATGAAGAATATTATATAGAAACAAAAAAGAAGTTAGTTGATATATTAAAAATCAAAATGGTTAAATCTAATAAATTAATAGAAAAAGAAAAAAACGAAATACAAAGGATTATATATGACTTAAATACCTTTATAAATTTTTATGAAAAAGAATTTATTAAATTAGATTCAAGAACTAAAAATATAATAAGAGCTGAAATAAGTAGAATAACGAATCTTTTTATTACAGATTATAAGATTAATAAACATTTTTCACCTAAAAAAGAAGAAATAAATTTCAACGGATTTGAAGAATTAATTAAAGAAGGAAAAATAGTTGTTTTAAATATGAATATTTCTGAATATGGTGATATTTCTAAAGTTATAGCTTGTTATTTAAAATTAGATTTTCAATCAGAAGTTCTTAAGCAATTAGGAAGAGGTGGACCAAAAAGAATAACAGCATTCATTAGTGACGAATATCAAGAGTATGTGACAAAAAATGATGCTGATTTTTATTCACAATCAAGAGAAGCAATGTGTATAAATGTTATATCCACACAAAGTTTTACTTCAATTAAAAATGCATTAAAAGAAGAAAATACATCTAATGTAATAATACAAAGCTTAGTTAATAAGATATGTTTTAGAACAGATGATGAATATACTATTGAAAAAATGCAAAAATTAATAGGAAAAGAAGAAAAAGAAAGAAAATCAATTACAATTGGAGAAAGTTCTAAGGATGCAAATTATAGTTTTTTAGCTAAAGAATTTATTTCAGATAACTCTAGCTTAAATGAAAGTATAAATAGATATTCCAATTTTGATTATAGATTTGATTATAAGTTTTTTACACAAGAACTAAATACATTTGAATCTCTAGGATTCATATCAGATGGAAATAAAATTAAATATGTAAATAAAATAAATATGATTCCATATTTTTTAGATTAGGAGGTAAATAAAATAAGAAGATTAAAAAATATTAATGCAAAAAGGTCAAAAAAAATTTTAAAGAAAATAAATATTAAAATATTAATATCATTAATAATAATAAGTTTTATTATTATTAATCAAAATTATGGGTTTGCACAATCTAATCCAAAATTAATAAAAAAGATTCAAAAAGCTTTTGAAAGAATACAGGCATACATATTATTAGTAGCTACACCAATAGCTGGAGTTGCAATAAGTACAGGATTAATAATGAGAAAGTTTAGTTTTGGAGATGAAGAAAAAGTAAGAACATCTAAAAAACTAATTAGAGGAACTATATATTCATATGCATTTATACTAAGCACAAAATTTGTTTTAGAGTTTATACAAACATTGCTTAAATAATAGGAGGACAATATAGAAAATATAATAGGAATATTAAATGGAATAATATCAAAATTAGTTAATTCTATTGATAATAATATTTTTTTGCTACTTGATGATTTTTTATTTATTGATGATAATATCTTCAATGAAGGAGCAGTCAAAATGATAATGGGAAACAAAAGTGTAGATGGAACAATATCTATTGCGGTGTCTGTTGCTTTTGGAATAATAATTTATTATTCTTTTAAATTCTTACTTTCACATCTTACATTAAAATCTGAAGAAAATCCTTATACATTTTTGATAAGAATGATAATAATAATTATAGTAGCTACAAATATAGAAGAGATATTAGGAACATTTTTAAAAATTAATTCACTGTTTACTAAAGAAATACTTAAATTAAATAGTAACCCATATAGTAAAGAAACTTTTTTTAGCATATATGTAAAAAATTTACAATCTAATATTTATAATTTTGAAAATGGTATAGATTTTACAACTTTTGATGGTATATTAAAAATTTTTATATCTTCTGGGTTAGTAACATTGTTATTTGAATATGCATATAGGTACATGTTAGTAATTATTATGCTTATAATTTCACCAATAATGATAATATTTAAGGCAATAAAAAATACAGAATATATATTTTATTCTTGGCTTAAAACAATAGTTGCATTACTATTTATGCAGAACATAGCAGCTATTATACTTATGATAATAACATATATAACACCGGCAACATCAAATATATCTTCTAAATTAATATTTATTGGAGTTATATATGCATTGATAAAGTCTAATCAAATTACAAATGATTTATTAGGTGGGATGAGAGTACAAACAAATATATCTGGTAAATTTTTAAGAGGAGGATAGATGAGATATTTTAGGAGTTGCTATGAATGAAAATAGTGAAGGATATTTAAAAAAATTTATAATACCAAAAAATTATGATATAAAGCCTAAGTTTTTAGGCATTATAGAATATAAATTCATATTTTTATTAACAATATTTTTTATAATTACATATGTTATTTTAGGAAAGATAATAGAAAGTTTTTTATTAAAAGTACAAATATTAATAATTATATATTTACCAATTACATTGATTTCAATATCAGGGTTAAATGGAGAAGATATTACATATATACTTAAATATTTAATTAATTATTATACTAAATCTAAATATCATATTTATTTAAAATAATAAGGATGTATTATATAGCTATAAAATAAATATGATATAATAATAAAAAATTGAAGTTAGTTGACTGTTTTGATATAATGATTTTGATAAAATATATACTATAATAAATAAGAAGGAAAAAATGAAATTTAGTAATAAGGATAAAGATAATATTTTTAAAAAAATAGAAATACCACAAATCTTATTTTTAGATTATTTTAAAAATATGCCAGCAGAAGCATTCAAAGTATATATGTATATAGTATATATCTCTTTAAATAGTAAGGAATCTACTATATCTGATATGGCAGTTGAATGTTCACTCGATAAAAGAACTGTGCAAAGTGCTATATCATATTTAGAAGAAAAATGTTTGCTAATAAAAAGAAGCAATAGTTATGAAATTCAATCTTTAGAAGAAAAGTATTTGAATATGAAATATAATCCTAAGATAGAATTATCATATGAGGAAAGCATGGAAAAATTACAAAAAAATGAAAAGCAAAAGGTTATAAATGATATTAATAATCAGTTCTTCAATGGTGTGATGTCAATAACATGGTATAATGCAATTTCGCTTTGGTTTGATAAATATAATTTTGATGAAGACACAATGATTGGTATATTTAGTTATTGCTTTTCAACTGGAAACAAGCCACAAAAATATGTTGAAACAGTATGTGAATCATTTAGTAAAGAAGGAATAGTAACATACAAAGATCTAGCAAAACATTTTGAAAATGAAGAAAAATCTAAGAGTATAGCTAATTATATAAAGAAGAAAATGAATTTTAAGCAGAATCTTACAGAATATCAGATGGATTATGTGAAAAAATGGATAATAGAATATGGATATAACAAGGAAGTTATAGACTTATTACTTTCAACATCTGTTAAAAAGAATGAAGTTAGTATAGCATACTTAGATGCAATAATTACAAATTGGCATGAAAATGGATTAAAGACAGTAGAAGAAATAAAGAAACATAATGAAAAAAATAAAAAAAATACGAATAAAGTTATAAAAAGAAAGGTTACTAATAATAATACTAAAACAGAAAATAGAAATGCAGATGAATTTGAAAATTTATTAATGTAAATAATTTAAAAAACTATATTAATAACAAAGTAATAAAGGAAGGAGGGCTATGTCAAAACAAGCAGAAGAGCTTTTAAGGGAATATGAACTTAAAAGAAATTATGAAGAAGGAATTAGAGATAAAAGAGTATTTGAAATTTATGAAAAATATCCTGAATTAAAGAAAATTGATGAAGAAATGAGAAGTATAACATATAAATCAATTATAGAACTTGCTGGAATGATTACGGAACACAATGATAAAGAAGAATTTAAAAAGAATAAATCCAAAAGTAAAAAAGAACTGTATAAAAAACTGGATAGATTGAAATTAAGAAAAAAAGAAATTTTAGAAAAAAATAATATAAATCCTAAAGATTTTGAGGTTGATTATGATTGTAAAAACTGTAAAGATTCTGGATATATAGTGGAAAATGGAAAAAGAAAAAGATGTAAATGTTTTACACAAAAATTAATTGAAAAAAGCTATGAAGAATCAAATTTAAAAAGAGTAGTAAAAAATACTTTTGAGAATTTTAATATAGATTATTATAGTGATGTAAAAGAAAATGGTATTAGCCCTAAGGATAAAGTTAAAAATTTATATAATGATTTATTAGAATATGTTGAAAATTTTGAAAAGATTAAAAATGAATCACACAATTCCATAATGCTTACAGGAAAAACAGGAGTTGGAAAAACACATCTTTCTGAATCTGTAGGAAATGCTTTAATAAAAAATGGCTATACTGTACTTTATCAAACAGCTAATAATATTTTTAGTAAGTTAGTAGAATACAAATTTGGTGATATAAAAAGATATAATGACTATATTGATAATATTATAAATGTTGATTTATTAATTATCGATGATTTAGGGACAGAATCGGTAAATGGACCAAGAATAGAAGAAATGTTTACAATAATAAATGAGAGAATGATAAGGAATAATCCAATAATAATATCAACTAATCTTTCAATACAAGATATAATTAATACATATGGTGATAGGATACTTTCAAGAATAGCAGGAAATTCTAGGATGTATAAAATTGATGGAGAAGATATAAGAGTAAAAAATGCAAAACAAAGAAAAATACAATAATCAAAGATACTATATGGAACAAGCAATTTTGGAGGCAAAAAAAGCATATAAAAAAGATGAAGTTCCAGTTGGTGCAATAATAGTCAAAGATGGAAAGATTCTTGCTTGTAAACATAATACTGTTGAGAAAAATCAAAATGCTATGCATCATGCAGAAATATTAGCTATAAATGAAGCTTCGAAAAAAATAAAAAGTTGGAGATTAAATAATGCGACAATGTATGTTACTCTTATGCCATGTAAAATGTGCATTGGTGCAATAGAAAATAGCAGGATTTCAGAAGTTATATATTTATGTGAGAAACCTGATAATTTAAATTATTTAAATAAGTATATTAACAAAAAAGATATGTTTAAAAAATACATTAATGACAATCAAGAAAATAAAATATATAATGAGTATATAGAAATGTTAAAAGAATTTTTTAAGGAAATAAGAAATGAAAAAAAATAGAAATAAAATGAATATAATATCAATAGCAATTGTAAGTATAATAATAATAACTGCAATTATAATTGTAATGATACAAAAATATGATTATAATTCAACAGATAAGGCGGCAAATTATGTAAATTTTGATAGCAGTGCCATTATGTATACTGCACAAGGTGAAAGAAGAGTAGAATCTGAGAATGATTTTATTAAAATATCACAGATTAGTGATGTGCTAATAAACGTAGAAAATTTGAAACAAGAAAAATCAAAAGAAAATAATATTAAAAAGGTTAAAATTAATAATATACAAGTAACTAAACAACCTAAAAAAGGTGAAATATCTGTTATATCACCATCAGATAATATAAATAAACTTTATACTATTGCAGGTGAAAATCAAATAGGTAAAGAACTTACATATATTCCTGATAATTTAGGTAATACTAAAATATTATTTAGAATAGTAAATAGGGATATCGAAGAAAAAGAAGTACAAAAAGATGCTGTAATAGAAAATAATATTAATTTATTAAAAGATAATAATGTAAATATAGAAGATATAAGTTTTATAATAGAATGTGATTTAAACATTATATTAAATAATAATAAAACTTATAAGAAACATGTAGTATTAAGTATACCAAATAAAAATAAAATGAATACAGATAATAATAAAGAAAAAATATATAATTCTGAGGATAAAAAAATAATAGAAAATGAAAGATAAAGTTATAGAAAATAGATATTATGCTTGAAAAATTTGAAAAAATAATATATAAATATATATAATATACTTCCTTTTCAATGAGGGCATATTCAATAAAGAGCTATGAATCTCGTCAGGTTCGGAAGAAAGCAGCGATAAATAGTGCCTTTATGTGAATTGTGCTCTCCTTGAAGAGGAAGTTTTTACATGAGGTGGAATATGTATCAGTCATTATACAGGAGATATAGGCCAAGAACATTTGAAGATGTAGTAGGCCAAGATGGTATAGTAGAAGTTTTAAAAAATCAAATAAAAAATGGTAATGTTGGACATGCATATCTTTTTACAGGCATTAGAGGAACAGGTAAAACTAGTATTGCAAAAATACTTGCACAAGCAATTAACTGTGAAAATAGAGATGAAGCAAGTCCTTGCAACAAGTGTAAATCATGTTTAAGCATACTTTCTGGAAATAATCCAGATGTTACTGAAATTGATGCTGCTTCAAATAATGGTGTAGATGATATTAGATTAATTAAAGATGAAATAAGTTTTTTACCTACAACATCAAAATATAGAATATATATAATAGACGAAGTTCATATGTTGAGTACTGGAGCATCAAATGCATTACTTAAAACTCTAGAAGAACCACCAGAACATGTTAAATTTATATTAGCAACAACAGAACCACAAAAACTGCCTGCAACAGTACTTTCAAGATGTCAAAGATTTGAATTTACTAGAATAGATAAAGAAATAATATATAATAGATTAAAAAAGATATCTTCTGAAAATAATATAGATATAACAGATGACGCATTAAAGCTAGTTTCGATACTTGCTAAAGGATCAATGAGAGATGGTATATCAATATTAGAAAGTATAAGTAATTCAAGTGAAAAAATAGATGCAAATAAAGTAAGGAATATAGTAGGACTCCCTAACACAAAAGAAATGACAAAAATTTTTGAAAATATGATTAAAGGAAATACAAAGGAGACTCTTTATTTAGTAAATAATATATTTAAAGACGGAAAAGAGCCACAAAATTTTATGACTGAATTGTTAAGGGTTATAAATGCTTGCTATTTAAATGATGAAAATATATTAATTGAATTTTCGTCGGAGGATAAAGAAAAGTTATCAAAATATGCTAAATTAGATAAAATAGAATTATATAAAATTATAAAAAATATGATTGAAATTATACAAGAAATGAAATATATAGAAGATCAAAAGATACTTATAATTTCTAGTATAATAAATATATGTGAAAAAAATAAGGTTAATACATATTTGATAAAGTCACTTAGAGAGATAGGATTAAACATAGAAATAGACGAAGAATTAAAAATACAATATAATGACACGCCTGAAAAAGAAATACAATACAAAGAAGAAAAAAATGAAAACTGTAAAAAACATGAAATAATAAGTGAAACACTTAATAAATTGGATAATAAAAAAGAAGACAAAATTAATATTTTAGAAAAGAAGACAGATAAATTTAATGATAAGAAACAAGAAGAAAATAAAATTCAAAAAATAGAAAAAGAACAAGAAAAAAAGCAACTACAAGCAAAAGGAAAAGAAGAAAAAAATCAAGAAGAAAATAAAATCCGAAAAATAAAAAAAGTAGACACATTGGAATTTAGAAAACAGTTACTTAATATGGGAAATACACCTATTTTTGTAGCATTAAATAGTGCAGAAATTATAATAGATGGTGATAATCTAATAGTAGATTTAAGTAATGAAAGTAATAGAAATAATTTGAAAATATTAAATAATAATAAAGCATTGGAAGATATATCAAAAGTAGGAAAAATATTGTATGGTAAAGAGTACAAGGTTGAATATACTTTTGAAAAGTTATAATATATAATGAAAATAATAAAAAAATATAAGAATAATTAAATAGGAGAAGATATGGGAAGAAAAGGATTTCCAGGTGGAATGGGAATGAATATAGGAAAGCTTATGAAAGAAGCACAAAAAATTCAAACAGATATGAAAAAATCACAAGAAGAAATTGCAAATAAAAGTTTTGAAGCAACTGCAGGAGGAAGTGCAGTAAAAGTTAAAATAAGTGGTAAAAGAGTATTAGAAAACATAGATATATCTGAAGAATTAATAGAATCAAAAGATAAAGAAATGATAGAAGATTTAATTACACTTTGCATAAATGATGCATTAAATCAAATAGCAAAAGAAGAAGCAGAAATTACTTCAGGCTTAAATATACCAGGATTGGGATTATAATGGAATATTCAACATCAATACAAGATTTGATAGATAATCTAGCTAAATTACCAGGTATTGGAGGAAAGACTGCAGAAAGATTGGCATTTCATATTATAAAAGAAAATAACAAAGAAGTGCAACAGCTTCTCAATGCTATAGTTAATGCTAAAAAAAATTTAAAAAAATGTACAAAATGTTTTAATATTTCTGATGATGAAATATGTCCAATATGTAGTAATAAAGAAAGAAATCACAAATTAATATGTGTTGTAGAAGATGTAAAAGATATCATTTCTATGGAAAAAACAGGTGAATACAAGGGAATATATCATGTTTTAGAAGGTGTACTCTCACCAATGAATGGTGTTTCACCAGAAGATTTAAGAATTAAAGAGTTAATAATAAGAGTTACAGAAGAGAAAGTGGAAGAAGTAATAATTGCTACAAATCCAAAAGTAGAAGGAGAAACGACAGCAAGCTATATCGCGAAAATATTAAAACCATACAAAGTAAAAGTTACAAGAATAGCACATGGAATTCCAATAGGTGGAGATTTAGAATTTGTAGATGAAGTTACTTTAGCTAAAGCGATAGAAGGAAGAAGAGAAATGGAGTAAAAGCTAATGAAAGAACAATTATTGACTATACATTTAAATGACAAGAAAACTATTGGTGTTTTTGTACCTGATGATAGAAGTGTGTCATCTTTAATTATTGAAATGATAGATAGAAAGGATGAAATAAATAACATTTCATTAGATTTGCTAAAAGGATTGAATGCTAAAAATAAAATAGAAATTGAAGAAGATAAAAAAGAAAAAAAGAAATTGGCTGGTAGTATTTCAAATGAAAGTGAAGCAAAATATATTTCAAAAGGACAAGAAAATAGTAGTATTTTAGATAGCATAAAACAATTTAGAAAAGAATTATCTGATCTAAATAAACAAAGTGAATTAGAAGAAATCAGTGAAAACAAAGAAAATAAAGAAGAAAATGCAGAATATGACAACGACTTGGAAAAATTAGGAAGTATAAATGAACACAATATAATATATTTAAAACTTTTTAATAAATCATTTTCAAATGAAGAGCAAGATCTAATACTTAAAACTTTAGATACTAAAATTAATGCAAAGATATTATTTGAAAAAACTAAAGAAAAGCTCGGCTTAGATAAAATAGAGAAAATATATGAAAAAACTATAGATGTTTCAAAAACAAAATTTATAAAAGGATCATTAAGATCAGGTATTAGGGAAGAATTTAAAGGAAGTATCGTACTTTTAGGAGATTTAAATAGTGGTGCTGAAATAATAGCTGAAGACAATGTAGTTATATTAGGAGAATTAAGAGGACTTGCACATGCAGGTGCTAATGGAAATGCTAAAGCTTTTGTTGCAGCAAATAGTACTCAGAAAACACAAATAAGAATTGGAAAAGAAGTTCAAGAAGTTGAAAAATATGATAAATTTCCAATATTCTTTATAGTTGTATCTGCCCTTGTCTGTCTTACAACAATGACAAGAATGGTAGCAGAAGAAAGGGGACTTATAGGAACATATAAAGCACTAGGATACAGCAAAAAGGTGATTGCATTCAAATATATAGCATATGCATTAATTGCTTCGGTTACTGGAGGAATAGCAGGCTGTATCATAGGTCTTAAGCTGTTTCCGCTTGTAATATATGATTCTTGGAATATAATATACCAGCTTCCGCCAATAGTGTACGACAG
>QWBY01002501.1_pt1 | contig 10544 bp, 9 predicted proteins | sample 1972471 | NCBI WGS metagenome assembly QWBY01 (sample SAMN09866722, study PRJNA288562) | Human gut metagenome isolate term6_stool, whole genome shotgun sequencing...
GGTTACAACGAAATTGTTTTTTACGATATTAACGACAAGCGCTTAGACGGCGTGGTCAGCGATTTGCAAGATGCCAATCGCTTTTACCCCCACGACACGGCATTTATCGCCGGCACCATCGACGAGGTAGCGAAGGCGGATCACATCGTCATAGCCAGCGGTCGTATCCCGGAAAATGCACAACGTCGCGACGAATTTAAAAACAATCACGAAGATGTAAAAGACTACATCCCGAAAATAATGGCGGCGGGATTTGACGGCGTCTTCGTCGTGGTAACAAACCCCTGCGACGCCATCGCCTACGCCGTATGGAAATATTCCGGTCTCGATGCTTCCCGCGTCATCGGAAGCGGTACGGCTCTCGATTCCGAACGGAGCCAAACCATTCTCGCGAGAACTTATGGCGTATCCGTTCACTCCGTAAACAGTATGATGCTCGGCGAACACGGAGACAGCCAATTCCTTCCCTATTCTCAAGTTACAATTAATCATGTTCCCTTCGATCAATTCCTCGAAGAGAACCACGTTACCGCCGACAAAGAGGCTATCGAAGAATCTGTAGTCTATCGCGGTCACCGCGCCTTCTTCGGCAAGGGCAGCACCCAATACGGCATCGCTAACACGGTGAATGATATTTTAGATGCAGTACATTTCGATTCGAAGGAATCCCTTCAAGTATCGGCTCTCCATTCCGGGGAATACGGCGTAAATGACGTCTACGTTTCCACGCCTTGCGTGATCGGCAAAAACGGCGTAGAAAAAATTATTACCCTGAACTTAACCGATGAAGAATTGGAAAAATATCGAAAGAGCGCCGAAACCGTAAGGAGTTATCAAACCGGTGTGGAATAAAGCGAAATTAAAATTTCAACAGTTTTTGCGAACACGCTACGGATGGGATGAATTAAATACGGCCCTTTATATCGTAGGCTTTGCGGCCCTTATTCTTTGCTATTTTTTGAAGCGGCGCGTCCTGTTTAATTTCTCCTATATCGTCATTCTCATCGCCTTGTTTCGCGCCTATTCCGCCAATTACGGCAAGCGACGAAAAGAAAACGGGCGGTTTCGCGATCTCATAGCCCCTTTCAGAACCGTGTGGGCTCGTTTTAAAAACAGAAAATACTATCGCTATGTTCACTGCCCGTCCTGTAATAAGTTGGCGAAAGTTCCCAAGGGCAAAGGTAAAGTTTCCATACGGTGTCCTTACTGTCATTTCGTCTATGAACGGCGCGTATAGGGCAGAAAATCCCTTTGAAGGGTGTTTTTTGCCCTTAAACTGTCGATTTTAATGGCCTTATGGTATAATGCTTTAGATATAAATTATGGAGGGATATCGATGACAGAGATTAAAAAGCAAGAAAAGAATAAGGTTTACTTCGATTTAACCATTCCCGCTGCAGAAATTCGCGAAGCGGAAATGAAGATCTATAAACAAAACAAGAACTACTTTAATGTACCGGGCTTCCGTAAAGGCCACGTACCTAAAAAGATTATTGAACAGTTCTACGGCGACGGCATTTTCTTTGAAGATGCTCTAAATGAAGTGCTTCCCAAACACTATCAAGCAGCTGTCGACGAATTGAAACTTGAAGTAATCGATCAACCGAATGTAGACATCGACGAAGAAAATTTCGATCGCAAAAAAGATATTATCGTCAACATCGACGTGGAAGTAAAACCGGAAGTTAAACTCGGCGAATACAAAGGTGTGGAAATCGAAGCGGTTCCCACTGAAGTCGGCGACGAATTAATCGATAACGAAATCGATAAGCAACGTCACCTTAATGCTCGCCACATTAACATCGACGACCGCGCAGCCGAAGAAGGCGACAAGGTTAACATCGATTTTAAAGGCGAAGTGGACGGCATAGCCTTTGAAGGCGGCAGCGCCGAAAACCAAGAGTTGGAACTCGGTAGCGGAAGCTTTATTCCGGGCTTTGAAGAAGGCGTCGTAGGCCACGAAGTCGGCGACGAATTCGACATTAACGTAACCTTCCCCGAAGATTACTTTAACGAAGACTTAAAGGGCAAGGAAGCCGTCTTCCACATTACCCTTAACTCCATCGGCAAGGAAGAACTTCCCGAAGTGGACGACGAATTCATTAAGGATATTTCCGAATTCGACACTGTAGAAGAATATAAAGCGGACATTCGCGAAAAGAAAACCGCCGAAGTGGAAGCTAATGCGGAAAATCTACGTATTAACCGCGTCTTGGAAAAAGTAGCGGACAATATGGAAGTAGACGTGCCCGATGCTATGGTCAACAACGCCATTGAAGAGCAAGTTCGCACAATGGACAACAATATGCGCAGCCAAGGCATTCAATTGGAACAATACCTGGGCATGCTCGGCCAAACCTTAGATGACTTTAAGGCATCTATGCGCGGCGATGCCGAAACTGAAGTGCGCAAACAATTAGCTTTGGAAGCGGTTATCGAAGCGGAAAAATTTGAAGTCAACGAAAAAGAAATCGAAGACTACGCTCGCGAAACGGCAGCCGTATACTTTAAAGGTGACGAAGATAAACAAGAAGAAATGGTTAAAACCATGATCGAAAACAATTCCGACGCTTTAAAATCGGATTTGGAACGTAAAAAAGCCGTCAACTTCCTCGTAGAAAATGCGAAAGAAGTGGAAGCGGCAGAAGATAAAGAAGACAAGTAAGAGGCTATGAGAGCCTCATGAAGGAGGCACACTATGGCATTAGTCCCTATGGTCGTCGAACAGACCAATCGCGGCGAACGCAGTTACGATATTTATTCGAGACTTTTAAAGGATCGCATTATCTTCTTAACCGGAGAGATCAACGATCAAATGGCGGACCTGGTCGTCGCACAATTATTATTCCTTGAATCGGAAGATCCGGACAAGGATATTCAAATCTATATTAATTCTCCCGGCGGATCCGTAAGTGCCGGCTTTGCAATTTACGATACCATGCAATATATTAAGCCCCATGTTTCCACGATTTGCGTGGGTCTTGCGGCTTCCATGGGTGCGTTTTTGCTCCTGGCCGGTGAAAAAGGCAAGCGCTACGCTTTGCCCAATGCGGATATTATGATCCACCAACCCTTAGGCGGCGCCCAAGGTCAGGCGGCAGATATTCAAATTCACGCGGAAAAAATCTTAAAGACACGGGATCAATTAAATAAGATCATCGCCGAGAGAACCGGGCAAACCCTTAAAAAAGTCAAAAAAGACACGGACAGAGATTACTATATGTCCGCCGAAGAGGCGAAAGCTTACGGCATCATCGACGATGTTATCGAAAAGCGTCAATAGTTAGGAGCGTTCATGCCAAACAATTCCAATGATTTGCGTTGTTCCTTTTGCGGCAAATCGCAAGACCAAGTGGAACGGCTGATTGCCGGCCCCGATGTGTATATTTGCGACGAATGCATCCATTTGTGTGAATCTATTTTAGGTCAGGAAGCGGTTAACGAAAAAGGTTCCAAGGAACCGGGCAAATTGCCGACCCCTGCGGAAATAAAAGCGACTTTGGATGATTACGTCATTCGCCAGGAAAGCGCCAAGCGCGCCCTCGCCGTGGCGGTTTACAATCACTACAAGCGCATTCGCTCACAGGAAAAAAACGCAAATTCAACGAATAATGATATAGAAATACAAAAAAGTAATATTTTAATGGTGGGTCCGACAGGTAGCGGGAAAACTCTTCTCGCCCAAACCATGGCCCGCATTCTCGATGTTCCCTTTGCCATCGCCGACGCCACGTCCTTAACGGAAGCGGGCTATGTAGGCGAAGACGTGGAAAACATCATCTTGAAACTGATTCAAGCGGCGGATTACGATGTAGAAGCTGCCGAGCGCGGCATTATTTACGTCGATGAAATCGACAAGATCGCGCGAAAATCCGAGAATGTATCCATTACCCGCGATGTCAGCGGCGAAGGCGTGCAACAGGCGCTTTTAAAGCTTATCGAAGGTACGGAAGCCAATGTGCCTCCTCAAGGGGGACGCAAGCATCCCAATCAGGAATTTATCCAAGTGGATACGACCAATATTCTCTTCATCTTAGGCGGCGCATTTGATTCTTTAGATAAGATTATCGAAAACCGCTTAGGGCAAGGGGGAATCGGTTTCGGAACGGAAATCAAGCGTAGCAAACACGACGAAGAAGATCTTTTAAAACATTTGGAAGGGGAAGACCTTTTAAAATACGGTTTAATCCCCGAATTTATCGGTCGTCTTCCCGTTACCGTTACCCTTGAAGAATTGGACAAAGATGCATTGGTTCACATTCTTACGGAACCGAAAAATGCATTGGTCAAGCAATATGAAGCACTTTTCGCCATGGACGATGTGGAACTCGTCTTTGAAGAGGACGCGTTGGAAGCCATTGCGGAAAAGGCCATTAAGAAAAAATCGGGCGCTCGCGGCCTTCGCGGCACCATCGAAGAAATTATGGTAGACACCATGTTCGATATTCCCTCGATGGACGACGTGGACCGCGTCATCGTGACGAAGAAATGCGTCGAAGGTAAAGAAACTCCCATTATGGAGCGTAAAGAGCCTGGTAAAAAAGCATCGTCCGATCAATAGAGAAAGGCTCACCGCGGTGAGCTTTTTTATTTAAGGAGATATTATGACAAGACTAAGCGCCAATGGACTTTATCCTCTCTTAGCGTTGAGAGATATGGTGATTTTACCTCACGTGGTAACCCATTTTGACGCGGCGAGAAAGCGTTCGGTGGCTGCCATCGAACATGCCGACGATACGGACGGCTATTTATTTGTGGTGACCCAGCGCGATCCCAATGTGGAAGATCCCGACGTGGAAGATTATTACGACACGGGTACGATTTGCAAGATCAATCAAATTTTACGTCTCCCCGGCGGCATCGTTCGCGTTCTCGTAAAAGGTATTGCGCGCGGCGTAATCAACGAAATCGACGAAGGGGATAAGCTCACGGAAGTAAGAGTAGAGCCTTACGAAGACGACGAAGAGGCCATGGACGATAATGAAATCGAAGCCCTCTTCCGAATGACACAAGACGATCTCAGCGAATACTCGGAAAAAAATAATAAGGTGTATCCCGGGCTCTTGGATTCGGTTATCGACGATCGGGATCCCGGCGCCTTTGCCGACACGGTGGCGGGCTATGTGAACATGAAGGTGGAAGATGCTCAACAAATTTTGGACGCCTTTGATTTAAAAGAGCGCCTTACGCGCCTTCACAGTATTCTCGTAAAAGAAAACGAACTTCTCGCCATCGGAAACGCCATCGATGATAAAGTAAAAACCAGTATGAACGAATCTCAGCGGGAATACTTTTTAAAAGAACAGATGCGCGTCATTCGCAGCGAACTTTCCGGGGAAGATGAAAAGGAAGATGTGGATCTTTACCGGGAAAAGCTCGCCGAGAAAAAACTTCCCGACCATGTGCGGGAAAAGGCGGAGCGCGAGCTGGACAAACTGGAGCGCATGAATACGGCGTCTCCGGAATACGGTGGCATGACCAATTACCTGGATTGGATTTTAGATCTGCCTTGGTGCGAATCCGCGAAAGAGTCTAGGGATCTCAAGGCGGCGCGCAAAATTTTAGACGACGAGCATTACGGACTAAAAGATATTAAAGAGCGTATTTTGGAATTTATCGCCTTGCGCAATAAATCGAAAAATGCACGTTCGCCTATTCTTTGCTTAGTCGGTCCGCCGGGGGTGGGAAAGACCAGCGTCGCCGCATCGGTGGCACACGCCCTTTCCATTCCCTATGTGCGCATGAGCCTGGGCGGCATGACCGACGAAAACGAAATTCGCGGCCACAGGAGAACCTATGTAGGCTCCATGCCCGGCAGGGTCATTAGCTTAATGAAGCAGGCGGGGAAAAACAATCCTCTCTTTTTGCTCGACGAAATCGACAAAGTAGGTAAGGATTATCGCGGCGACCCGGCATCCGGCCTTTTGGAAGTATTAGATCCGGCGCAAAATAATACCTTTACGGATCGCTACATGGAAGTACCCTTTGATCTTTCCAATGTGTTTTTCATTACCACGGCGAATACGACGAAGACCATTCCCGCGCCCTTATTGGATCGCATGGAAATTATTCAGCTCGGCGGCTACGCACCCGAGGAAAAAAGAGAAATTGCGAAAAACCATTTGTGGCCCAAGCAGTTAAAAGAAGTGGGCTACGATGCCGAAGACATTCGTTTATCCGACGGCGCCGTCGATGGTATTATCAAGGGCTATACTCAGGAAGCCGGCGTACGTATGTTGGACAAGTCCCTTGCCAAAATTATTCGTAAGGTCAATTTGGAATGTATGGAAACGGGAAAAACCGGCGTGAGAATTACGGCGCGTAATCTTCAAAAATATTTAGGCGAGGAAAAGACGTTTGCTCAACGGATCGAGGAGAAAAACCTCGTAGGTTACGTAAACGGATTAGCGTGGACGTCGGTAGGCGGCGTGATCTTAGGGATCGAGGTAAATGTCGTGCCGGGGAGCGGCAAACTTCAATTGACGGGGCAACTGGGCAATGTCATGAAGGAATCCGCACAGGCGGCCCTCACTTATCTTTGGAGCATGGCCGATACGCTCGGTCTCGACGAATCCTTAAAAGCGAAACAGGACATTCACATTCACGTGCCCGACGGCGCCACGCCGAAAGACGGCCCTTCCGCCGGAACGGCCATGACCACGGCCCTTTATTCCGCTATGACGGGCAAGGCTGTGGATCGTCACATCGCCATGACCGGCGAAGTAACATTGCGAGGCCGCGTCCTCCCCATCGGCGGATTAAAGGAAAAACTTCTCGCCGCTCAACGGGCGGGGGTTACGAAAGTTTTAATCCCGAAAGCCAATTTGCGGGATATTAAAGAAATGGATTCCCCGTCGATTAAAAAACTGACTATCGTCGGCGTGGAAACCATGGATGAGGTATTGAAAGAGGCGATCGTCCATGACGATGAAAATTAAAAGCTGCGAACTGGAAAAAGTAGCGGTAAAACAAGAGCAATATCCGGTGGCGGACGTGCCGGAATTTGCCTTTTGCGGCCGCTCCAATGTTGGGAAGAGCAGTTTCATCAATGCCATGCTTGGTAGAAAAAACCTCGCCCATACCAGCGGCAAGCCGGGAAAGACGCGAACCATTAATTTTTATCGCATTAACGATATGTTGCGTCTCGTAGATTTGCCAGGCTACGGTTATGCTGTGGCGTCGAAAAAAGATCAAGACGCTTGGGCGAAGACCATTAACGATTACCTCGCCTATCGCGACAATTTGGCGGAGCTCATTCTCCTCGTGGATATTCGCCACGAACCCTCGGTTCAGGATAAGGAAATGTACCGCTGGATCGTAGAATCCGGTTATGCGGGCATGATCGTGGCGACGAAGGCGGATAAGCTTTCTAAAAATCAGCGACAAAAAGCCATTTCCGTTATACGAAAAGCGTTGGACGTGGAATATAAGGAATTGATCTTCCCTTACAGTGCCGTGACGCGGGAAAACATCGACACCCTTTGGGATGAACTTTATCAAATGACGCTGTACCATAAGAACCATGATTAAGCCTTTGCAATAGCAAGGGCTTTTTTCTTGCTTAAAAGCAGGGAAATGGCGAAGAGAACATTTTTATTCGGCGATTGCCTATTTTCGATTCAGTGCGCGGCTACATCATGTCGAATTATTTAACAGGTATAATCACTAAGCAAGTCATAAAAAAGGAACCGTCGTTTATTGACGTATGGAGTCCCTCCCTTTATAATTTAACTATTGTGTTTAGTAAATTAATCTTGGAGTTTAGTGATAATATGAAAATCGGAGAAAAAATAAAACGGCTGCGTTTGATTCAGCAACTCACGCAGGAAGAGTTGGCGCAACGCAGCGAAGTCACAAAAGGTTTTATTTCCCAAGTGGAACGGGATTTAACGAGCCCCTCCGTGGCCACATTTTTAGATATTTTAGATGCCCTCGGCGTAGAGCCGGACGATTTTTTTCGCCATATGGACGAGCCGAAAATCGTCTTTACATCCGAGGATGCGTCCAGTTTTACATCGGAATCGGATGGCTATTCCATCGATTATATCGTGCCCAATGCGCAGAAAAATACCATGGAGCCCACCCTTTGGCATATTGAGCCTAAGGGGCGTTCGGCAGTGCTTTCTCTTTACGAGGGACAATGGTTTGCCTATATTTTAAAGGGAAGCCTCGCCGTTCATTATGGTAATTTTATTTACGATGCTGAAAGGGGCGACACGGTGTATGGCAACGGAGACCGGGAAGTATTTTTTGAAAACACCGGTTCCCAAACGGCGGAACTTATTTGGGTTTCCAACCCGCCGAATTTTTAGGAGGTGACCAATGAATTCGATGATTACCATTAAGGGAATTGAAAAATCCTTTGGCGACAATCCCGTGTTAAAGGGAATCGATATTTCCATAGATGACGGAGAATTTTTAACCTTACTCGGGCCGAGCGGCTGTGGGAAGACGACACTTTTGCGTATTATTGCAGGTTTTGAAGAGGCCGACGCCGGGGAAGTGTTTTACAACGGAAAGCCTCTTACGGCGATCAAGCATTACGAGCGGCCGGTAAACACGGTGTTTCAAAAATACGCCCTTTTTCCTCACCTCAATGTTTTCGATAATATCGCCTTCGGTTTAAAGCTTAAGAAAATGCCGAAGAAAAAAATTCGTGAAAAAGTCGATGAGATGCTGGAGCTCGTCAATCTTTCGGGCATCGGCTCTCGAAAAATTCAATCCCTTTCAGGAGGTCAGCAACAACGCATCGCCATTGCAAGAGCCCTCGTCAACGATCCGAAAATCCTCCTTTTGGATGAGCCTTTAGGCGCTTTGGATTTAAAACTTCGCAAACAAATGCAATTTGAATTAAAGCGGATTCAGGAGCAAGTAGGCATTACCTTTATTTACGTCACCCACGATCAGGAAGAAGCATTGAGCATGAGCGACACGGTGGTCGTGTTAAAGGACGGATCCATTCAACAAATCGGCACGCCTATCTCCATTTACAACGAGCCCGTCAACGCCTTTGTGGCCAATTTTATCGGCGAGAGCAATATTATTCAGGCCCGCTTTGTAAGAGATAAAGTAGTTTCCTTTTACGGAAGGGAATTTCAGTGTGTGGACAAAGGTTTCGCGCCTGGAGAACAGGTGCAAGTGGTGATTCGACCGGAAGATGTGGAACTTAAACGGGACACCACCGATCGTCTGACGGGCACCGTGGAATCCGTGGTATTTAAAGGCGTGCACTATGAAATGATTTTAGACGTGTGCGGCGAAAAATGGATGGTACAATCCACTGTGGCGAAAGAGCCGGGGGATGTAGTGGGCATTTATGTGGAGCCTGATAATTTCCACGTTATGAAAGGGGAAAGGGAATGAAGCGTTTCTCCTTAGTCTATATTCCGTGGGCGATTTTATTTATCGTACTGCCCCTTTTGCTCGTGGTCTTCATCAGTTTTAACGGCGAAGAAACTATGACAATGGAAGGGTATCGCCTGTCTGTGGCGCAGTACGCGCGGTTTTTTCAGCCCATGTATTTGCGTATCATGTGGCGCTCGGTCACGCTCGCCGTGCTGTCGACGGTGATCTGTCTGCTCTTAGGTTACCCGGCGGCGTACAGCATTTCGAGATTAAAGCCGAAGGCATCGTCGACGATGATTTTGCTTTTCGTAATCCCTATGTGGATGAATTTTTTGCTGAGAACCTACGCATGGATCACCTTGCTCGGGCGAAACGGCGTTATCAATCGCGTCCTCGGTTTTATCGGCCTTGGGCCCTTCGATATGATGTACAATCAGGGATCGATTTTAATGGGCATGATCTATAATTTCCTGCCCTTTATGGTGCTTCCCATATACACAATCCTGCAAAAAATGGACCATTCCCTTATTGAGGCGGCGAAGGATTTAGGTGCCAATTCGAGAGAAACTTTTTTAAAAGTTATTCTTCCTCTTTCCCTTCCAGGGGTATACAGCGGCATTTTAATGTGCTTTATTCCGGCGCTCTCCACCTTCGTCATTTCCTCTTTACTCGGGGGAAATAAATATTATTTGGTAGGCAATATTATCGAGCAACAGTTCCGCTTAACGGGAAATTGGCCCTTCGGCTCCGCCATTGCCGTGGTATTGATCGTTATTTTGCTCCTTATGTTGTTTGCCGTTCGCTTGCTGGAAAGTAAAGATGAGAAAGGAGTTCGCCGTGGGAAATAAACTACGTAAATTTTATTTAGGGCTCATGCTCCTATTTCTCTATCTGCCGATTTTCGTGCTCATCGTCTTTAGCTTTAACGACACGAAGCTAAGGGGCGTTTGGGCGGGCTTTACCACCCATTGGTATGTGGATCTCTTTAGTGACCCCGTGATTTTAAAAAGCCTCTACGTTACATTGATCGTGGCGGTCATTTCCACGGCGGTGGCCACCATCGTCGGCACGATTTCCGCCATCGGCATTCGCGCGTTTAGCAAAAAAACACAGCATCTTATTTTAAACATTAACTATTTGCCGGTGCTGAACCCGGACATCGTCACGGCAGTAGCCCTAATGAGTTTGTACGGCTTTCT
>QWBY01002502.1_pt1 | contig 10542 bp, 4 predicted proteins | sample 1972471 | NCBI WGS metagenome assembly QWBY01 (sample SAMN09866722, study PRJNA288562) | Human gut metagenome isolate term6_stool, whole genome shotgun sequencing...
CTGATGTCTTCGACAAGCCCGCTTCGCAGCGTGTCCTTGAGGGGGTGAGTCAGGTGGATCAGATCCTTACTTCCGCCACCAATGGCTGGGGTGCCACCTATAAGACAAGCAGAGGATTTAAGACCGACCTGCAATTCAAGTTTCTGCCCGACCATAAGGTAACCATCTGGTCGGACTTTAGCGCCGATCCGATCACCAGTACCTATAAGTATACCGCTTCTCGCGGGGTGGTCCTCAGCTTTGATACCTATGGCATGATGTCTAAGCTGTCCGACCCCACCATCCTTTATGACGGCAGAGGGTCTGCGGAGGAGCGACAGAAGAAGATGGGCGAGAGCTTTGGTGGAGACCTTGAGTTTGAGGTGCTCTCCGCTACTGCTGACTCCGTAGTGATGAGAGGGATGAAGCAGATGAATGACTCCGTCATCCTGAAGCCCCTTGCTTCAGCACCCACTTCTGAGGGTGTTGGCGAGGCTCTGAGTACTCTGGTGAATTTCACCAACTATCTCATGGCCGGTAGCGGGTATCGTTATAGGACTGTGGAGGTCGACGGCGAGCGTGTTGGGGAGTTTTACTTCCAAGGGCCCATTGGAGATCTCGTCTCTGCCAATTACGACAAGGCATCCATTGTTATAGTCAGCCCGGATGGAGCGGAGGAGACCTATGCTGTCTCTCCCACAGACAATGGGTTCAAGACTACAACGCCGATCAAGATCAAGGACAAGGAGTACTCCTCGTTTGAGAGAGATGATGCCAAGAGTCCTTTCCATGCAGTAGAGGACCACTCCGTTGTCCTCAATATTAATGGGAATTATCCTGCAAAGATTCGCCCATTACCCACCTTGAATAAGTGGTATTGGGGGAAGAATGATTGGACGTGGGGACCCGCAGTTGATGATATTATCGCAGCCGCCGGCACCTTTTTAGGTACTAAGGTTAAGGAGGTAGGGTTAGGGCTCTACAAGAATGGCGTTCGCACCCTATACGTATGGCCCAATGCACAAGGTGAGCGACTGGATATCGAGTGTAAGCTCACTCAGGTGGATGGTAATATCTATCGACTTGATCTCACAGATTGGCAGAGGGAGAATCTTCCTGGTGGTGCGCTTGAGGAGGGTACAGGTATCCACGAGATGATCAAGTACTTCACCACCTACTTTGACGAGACCACCTATGTCTCTTTCGTCCCGTGGGGCAATGGTGGAGGCGTCACCATGTACAGCGGACTGGATAGCCACTATCTGCTTGATATGAGCAATAACTAATGACCTTTCGGGTCGTAGGCAATACGACCTCCTCTTATTTTCAGGGTCTCCCCTGCCAAGCGTGGCAGGGGAGACCCTTGAGTTTTTGTCTCCTTCCGATCGTCTAAGACCTTTGCAAAATGGTCTTTCGCCGAAAAAGCACCGCTTTTTCGGCAGGGACTTTGCAGAATGCCACAGATGCAAGGAGCTGAGAGTGAGGGCGAAGGGAGTGTGCTTACGCACATGACCAAGCCCGAATCTCGAAAGTGCAGCCGCAGATGGGGTATTATGCAAGGGTCTCCGTCTGTGACTCCTCATCCCCTGATGCCCTCCACGCCTTTTCTGAAAGTATTTTTATTCTTCGGGGTGGCTTTCTTAAGGACTATTCAATCGCGATGTGGTGAAATTGCTATCCGCTGGTGGCAAAAATGGCTTGTTGATTCCTTTTCCAATGTTAAAATGGCGAATCTGCACCTATTCGCTCCTCATCTGTTGGGAATATTCGTTGGAATACTTTAACATTGTGTTACGATGGTGTGGGATAGGTCGTCTAATCAAGCGGGAGTGCGAGTCCTCTTGTTGATCATAGCCTCAGCCATCGGAGGAGAGGGCAGTTTGGCTTAGGACACATTTAATAACTTTCAAACCAACCGGCGGGTGCGGGGCATCCATGCCGGGTATAAAAACTAATCTTCAATAGCAAGTATGAAAAGGAAAATCGAACTATTGCTAGCGTTCCTTCTGCTATCGATCAGTTGCGCCTTTGCTCAGAAGCTGACCGTCAAGGGTACCGTCCTCGACGAGACCGGCCAAGGGATCATCGGTGCCACGATCCGAGAGAAGGGTGTGTCGACCAATGGTACTGCTACCGACATTGATGGTCACTTTACGCTGACTGTCAAGGAGGGCGCTACCATCGTCGTCTCCTACGTCGGCTACAAGACCCAGGAGGTCAAGGCGGCTGCACAGCTCACCATCAAGATGGCTCCCGATGCCGAAATGCTTGACGACGTTGTCGTTGTGGCTTACGGTACCGCCAAGAAGCAGTCACTTGTGGGCGCACAGAGTAATATCACCTCCAAGCAACTGGAGACCCGTCCAATTACGAACGTGACGAATGCACTTGCAGGTGCAGCTCCGGGCGTGCAGTCTATCTCTGCTCTTGGACAGCCGGGCTCGTCTGCTGCGATTCGTATTCGCGGTTTTGGCTCTGTGAATGCAGGCTCTGCGCCTCTCTTTATCGTTGATGGTACGGTCTATAATGGATCTCTCGCAGATCTTAACCCTCAGGATATCCAGAGTCTCTCCGTGCTCAAGGATGCGGCCGCAACGGCACTCTATGGCTCAAGCGCAGGTAATGGTGTCATCCTTATCACGACAAAGAGTGGTTCACGAGGTGGCAGTGGCAAGCCGACTTTCACATTCAGCACCAATCAGGGCTTTAGCACACGTGGTCAAGAGTACTACGATACTGTAGGCATTGACGACTGGATGAAGCTGAGGTGGAGTCAGTGGCGCAATCAGTACCACTATCAGTATGGCTTGGACAATGATCAGGCTGCATACTGGGCAAACTATGAGCTGCATAGCAATGAGAATCTTGCGAATTACAATCCTTACTCTGGGATCCAGAGTGGTGTGGCCGTAGTAGGTATGGATGGTGGTAATCCTGTCCTCGGTGCCTCCAAGGATAAGTCTAAGTGGGAGGCTCCCCTCTATGTCCTCCCTGACGGATCGCTCAATCCTGAGATCACCGGTCTAAAGTGGGGCGATGACCTGAACTGGAATGATGCTCTCTTCCGTGTAGGTTACAGGGGTGAGTATAACCTGAGTGGAGCCTATAGCGGGGAAAACGTGCGCAGCTATATGTCTCTGGGGCATATCTCTGAGCAGGGGTATCGTAACTATACCAGCTACCAACGGACCTCCGGACGTGTGAGTGTAGACTACAACGCTACCAAGTGGCTTGACCTGAGCGGAAACGTCTCCTTCGTACAGGCCGTCAATACTGCTCCCAAGAGAAGTGCCGGTAGCTATAGCTCCAATTCATTCTACTTCGCAGCTGGCATTGCACCCCACTATCCCATCCATGCTCATGACTTTGAGACCGGGAAGCTGCTCGTAGGGGAAGACGGGAAGCCTCAATACGACTACTATAGAGGTCGTAAGTATATGGAAAAGTTCAACCCTGTGTATGAGGGCGAGCTGGACTTTGGGATCTACACGAGAGATATGTTGACCTCTCGTGGCAGTGCGATCTTCAAGATCCTGCCGGAGCTTAAGTTTACTACCAATGTGGCTTACGATCTGGTTAACCAGAAGTACAAGCAGCGCTTCAACAATATTATGGGCGATCAGCCTGTAGGTTTGCTGACTATCGAAGATGGTCGCTATACAACGCTGACATTTAATCAGCTGCTTGACTACTCCAAAACCTTTGGCGACCATAGTATTTCTGCCCTTCTCGGTCACGAGAGCTATAAATATCAGTATCAGTCCCTGAATGCTACAAAGAAGGGGATGCTGATCCTTGGGATTGATGAGTTTGGTAACTTCAGTAGTCAGGATGCGCTCTCTTCCTTGACGGATAGCTACAGGAAAGAGGGTTACTTCGGTCGTGTCAACTATGACTACTCCGACCTGTACAATTTCTCAGCCTCCTATCGTAGAGACGGTAGCTCGCGCTTTGCTCGTGACAGCCGATGGGGTAATTTCTGGGCAGTCGGTGCCGGATGGCATATTTCCAATGAGGAGTTTATGAAGAGCACCAGTGATTGGCTGGACAACCTTAGTCTGAGAGCTTCCTATGGTCGCACAGGTAATGACGATCTGCTCACTCACGATCTGAGCAATTACTATGCCTATCAGTCGCTTTACGGATTTGGATTCAACAATGGATCTTCCGTAGGTCTTGCGCTCACTACCATTGCTGATCCTAAGATCAAGTGGGAGACACAGGCCAGCTTCGATGTCGCTTTGGAGTTCTCTCTCTTTAATCGCCTGAGAGGTTCTGTAGAGTTCTTCAATAAGGAGTCTATTGACCTGATCTTCGGTAAGCCTCTGGTCATCTCTACCGGTAAGACTGAGATCAATACCAATCTTGGAAAGGTCCGTAACCGTGGAGTTGAGTTTGACTTAAAGTACGATATTATCCGCAGCAACGATTGGGACTGGAGTATCTTCTTTAATGGTACTAAGGTGAGCAACGTGATTGTTCGTCTCCCCGAGGCCAACCGTGAGGATGGTATTGAGCTGGATTACCACAAGTATGTGGAGGGCGGAAGCATCTACGATTTTTACCTCAACTCTTTTGTAAAGGTAGATCCTGATGATGGTGTTGCCATCTACGAGATAGATCGTAAGAACTACCCCGATGCAAAGGGTCTCGGGGAAAAGGGTACTGAATCAGAGAATTGGACGAAGAATGGTAAGTTTGCCAAGAAGGACTTCTTCGGCTCCTCTATTCCTGATCTCTATGGTGGATTTGGTACTTCTCTGAGATGGAAGAGCGTTGACTTCAACGTCAACTTCGCTTATCAGCTCGGTGGTAAGACGTTGGACAGCGGATATGCTAGTCTTATGGGTCGTAACATTGGTGGAGGTAAAGCTATGCATAAGGATATGCTGAATGCCTGGACCAAGCCCGGTCAGATCACCAATGTGCCACGTCTTGATGCCGGTCCTGACGGACAGTATGACAACATGATTTCCGAAAGGCACCTTATCTCCTCTACTGCTCTGATGCTGAAGAATATCAGCCTCAGCTACACACTGCCAAATAGCTGGCTCGAGGATTATGGCTTCTCTAATGCCCGTATCTCTCTTTCCGGTGAGAATCTCTTCCTCGCCTCTAAGCGAAAGGGACTTAACCCAATGGGTCAGTTTGACGGTGTTGTAGGTGCAGCCGGGTATGCGTTTGCACGTACCGTAACGGCTGGCTTCTCTTTCAACTTCTAAAGTAGATACGCACCGATTATATTATGAAAAGAAATATTATTGCAACAGTGCTACTACTGTGTGGTCTGACGCTAACTTCCTGCTCTAAGGACTTTTTGGATACGGCTCCCACAGACGCACTTACCCGCGACCAGCTGAGTGGCTCCTTCAACGGAATGAAGGCGTTGCTGGATGGTGTACACAACACCATGTACAACTATGACTACTACGATGCTATGGGGAATCCTCAGGGCTTCGGGGTAGGCTATGGATCCTTAATGTTCAAGATGGACTACCTGGGCGACGACTTTATCAACTCTGTCCCCGCCATCTATATGGGGTTGCATCGCTATGAGGATCACACAAATCCTTATGGTGAAATTAATGAGAGGGCTTGGCTGTTTTTCTACTCCATTATCAATCAGTCTAGCACTATCATCAATTCCGCTGAGGCTTCAAAGGTCTCCGAGAAAGAAAAGGACTACCTCCTGGGGCAGGCATACACCTTCAGGGCTATGTCTTACCATTTTCTGGCTCAGCTCTTCGGAAAGAGGTATGTAAAGGGTGGTGCTAACGACACTCCTGCTGTGCCTCTGAAGCTTGATGGCGAGAAGACTGACCCGCTGCCCCGTGCCTCTGTCAAGGAGATCTATGATCAGATCGACAGTGACATTGCCAAGGCTCTGGATCATCTGTCAAGAGTCGAGACGCAGGATAAGAACCAGATCTCTTATAGTGCTGCTTGTGCCATCGCAGCTCGTGTGGCCTTGTCTAAGCAAGACTATGCCGCTGCAGAGAAGTATGCTGCAGAGGGTATTGCGAAGAAGAATGGCAATATCAAGCTACAGACGGGTACGGACTTGCTGGATGGGTTCAACGATATCAATGCCACCGAGTGGATTTGGGGCTACAAGCAGGCCTCGGATCAAGACCAGGGGTATTGGGGGTATATGGCCCACGTGTCCTGTAACTTCAAAGCATGGCAGATCGGAGGAACGCACTTTGCGATCAATCGTGACATCTATGATCCCATGGGGAAGAATGATGCTCGTCGTAAGTGGTTCGTCTGCGCCGATCTTGGTGATAAGATCCCAAGTGGAGTAAATGAAGAGCTCTTTGCGCTGGGTAACTATGCCGGTGGCCAGTGGTCGTCTACTGGGCAGCAGGTGAAGTTCTGGTCTCAGTCCAGCGACAGCTCCAGAGGTGATATGCTCATCCTCCGACTCTCAGAGCTGTACTACATCAAGGCTGAGGCAGAGGCACGCCAAGGCAAGGATGCTGCGGCTCAGAAAACGCTGGGAGAAATAATGGTGACTCGTGACCCTGAATACAATGCCTCTAAGTACTCAGGGGAGCAGCTTATCTCTGAGATCATGCGCAATAAGCGGATTGATCACTGGGGTGAGGGACTTCGCTTCTTTGATATCAAGCGTCTCGGAATTACCTTTGATCGCTCTACAGCAAGTAATGTGAAGTACCTTAGCGGTGCAGCTGCTGAGATGTTCAGGAAGAGAAATACTGGAGACCTCGTCAGATATATCCCTAAGGATGTTAATTCTCCTGCTTGGGAATTTGCGATTCCTTACGATGAGATTAAGGCTGCAGGAGGTGTTATTAAGCAGAATCCTCTGGTACAGTAATTCTAATCCTGCTTTAGTACATTATATGTGAGTGTTAAGCTCACGCTATTTAAGGGGGGTGTGTCGAGTATTATCTTCGGCGCACCCCCCCCTTTTGTATTCTGCGGCAGCGTGTATCAGGCACTCTTGTGCCGTGTGATTAGTCTCCGGTCCTTTCCGGGAGTCCGCTCACATTACAAGACCACTCTGATCATTTGCACAGAGCCTGACCGAGTAACTCAGATAAGGGTCACCGGTCAGGCTCTGTCGTGGATGCTGTGCTACTTTAGCTCACGATGGTAATGACGAGGCAGATCACCCCTAAAGCTAGCGAGAGGATTCCCACACACACACACACACACAATGAGAATAGCGCAATGCGGTAGGGGAGTTTCTGAGCTTCATCAGGGTGGTGCCTAAGAAAGTTGTACGTGCACGATGGGCTAATTGTTACTTTAACGCTAAGAACAACGCACCCCTACCAGGGTGCAGCCCTGTAGTCCGCACTATCTTGTCGGACGCGTCGGATGCCCTGCCCAAACTTGTCGGCTCACATAGCACGCCGGCATCCGCAAGGGGTGCTCTTTGCTGGGGACGTTGTCACGTCGGACAAGTCGGACGGGTCGGACGAGTCGGACAAGTGTCGATTAGTGGGCTGATCAGGACCGGAGGAGATCCAAAGGGACAATCCCCTTGCCGGGTGTGGTATATTTGCAGCAGTCTCCGGCATCCCTACCGGGGTGTAGCCCGCAAGTCGGACGAGTCGGACAAGTCGGACAAGTCGGAAGTTTTGCCCAAATATGCTAAGCTCTGATAGTAATATCGGCATCCGAAGGATGCTCGCTCCCTATGCATCGGTCGAGGCACGCAGTGCCGAAGACCGATGTATAGCCTCAATAGGCCTCGACCCCTTGCGGGGTCGGTGGGGTGAGGGTGGGGCGCTGCACATCGGTCACCGCTGCGCGGATGACCGATGCCTATGGAGCGGGCACCCGCAAGGGGTGCTTCTCCCTCCTCTCATCACGATGAGATCAATGGCTACTGTGCCACTTAAGCGTGTCACCGCTGACTTGTAGGTGGATCAGTTGTGTCTTCTTCATCGGAGAAGTGTCAGAAAAGCGGCTGATCAGGGTCGGAGGAGATGCAAAGAGGTAATCCCCCATGCCGGGTGTGGTATATTTGCAGCAGTCTTCAGTGATTTGAGTGTTTAGAGGCATTGTTGCCAGATACACATGAGATCATCCAGAAGCTTGGTGGTTTTTTCAAGTGTACTTGAAAATTTTGTTGCAGTGGTAAAAATTTCAAGTCTGCTTGAAATTTCCATTGCCGATCTTTTGCGGGGTGCTTGGAAAGGGGCTGTATGATCGGCTACGCCCTTGTGGGGTGCTGCCCACAAGTCGGACAAGTCGAACGGCGAGGTGCACCCCGCATGGGACCCCGGTAGGGGTCACTTCTGCATAGCCCGCGGTCGAGGCACGCAGTGCCGAAGACCCCGGGTCACCTGCGATACGCCTTATATATACGACCCCGATAGGGTGTCGGTCCCTCCGGCGGTCCCCATTTCGAGCGACCCCAGCGGGGTCGGGGGGAGATGGGGACCGTTACATACCCGGGGTCGTCGGGGCTACACCCCACCGACACCCGAGCTACGAAAAACGCACCCCTGCCGGGGTGCCTCCCAACCTGACGCACTATCTGGTCCGATGAGGGCAGAGGTCGCAGGTGGGGACTGGCGACCCGACCTGCGACCTCTCTATACCTATTAAGGATCCCTTGGGGGAGGCTTACTTGACGAGGTAGCGCTTGACGCTCATCTTGGGTGTGCGCTCGAAGTCCTCCTCACGGAGCTCCACCTCAGCGATCTGCTGGTAGGGATTGAGGAGGGTATTGATCTGCTTGCGCACCTCCTCGAGTGCTGCCTTAGGCTCCTTCTGCTCCTTCTCCAAGACAGCGTAGTCGGGGTAGACGACAGCGACGAGTCGCTCACCTCGCTGCACGACGACGCACTCGGCGACGTAGGGGTGGATATTGTACTTCTCCTCGATCGCCTCGGGATAGACGTTCTCCCCATTGGAGGTGAGGATCATCGCCTTGATGCGTCCGGAGATGTAGAGGTACTTGTCCTTGTCGAAGTAGCCGAGGTCTCCCGTGCGGAGCCAGCCATCGGCGGTGAAGAGTGCCGTGGTGGCCTCAGGATTTTTGTAGTAGCCCTTGCAGACATTCTCCCCGCGGACCTGGATCTCTCCCACCTCGTGTCCCTCGGCGTCCTCCTCGACGTGATCCGCCTTGGCGATGCGGACCTCCTGGATCATCGACATGATCTTGCCGACACTGCCGTGGCGGTAGCGCTTGGGCTCTATGTAGCTGATGAGCGGGGCGCACTCGGTCATGCCGTAGCCGACGGTGAGGGGGAAGCCGGCCTTCATCAGGAAGTCGGAGACCTCGTCATTGAGTGCTGCACCACCGACGATGAAGAACTTTAGCCGCCCACCGAAGGTCTCCCGCAGCGTATCGCCTACCTTGCCGTAGATCGCCTTATTCAGCAGCGGGATCTTCAGTGCGAGGCGCGCCATCATATTGCCCTCAATCTTGGGGAGGATCGCCTTGGCGTAGATCTTCTCCAGCACCAGTGGCACGGAGAGGATCACGTGGGGGCGTACCTCCTTCATCGCTTTGACGAGGATTGAGGGGGTCGGCTTGTAGCGGAGGATGAAGACGTGTCCTCCGACGGAGAGTGGCAGGAGGACGTTGAAGGCGAGGGAGAAGGCGTGAGCATTGGGGAGCATGCAGAGGAGTACATCGCCAGGCATCTCCACCTTCTTCTCTTGAGCGCCGAGGACATTTGCGATGAGATTATTCGCCGTGATCATAACGCCCTTGCTGATGCCGGAGGTGCCGGAGGTGTAGGTGAGGAGGACCACATCCTCATTGGATACCCCATCGTAGTGGATGTCCTCCTTGGTGAAGCCGGCCGGGTAGCGCTCTGTGAAGAGTGCTTCCACGTCTATGTCATGGAGACGCTCCTCTCGGGTCATCTCGGGAACGATGTTGCCCGACATGATGTCGACGAAGGCACGTACCTCGGGGAGATGGTCGATCGAGAGGCGCTGCCGGTGCTCGACGTCAGCGAAGACTACCACTGAGTCGGAGTGGTTGATGATCGCCTCCACATCCTCAGCCGTAAAGGCGGGCAGGATCGGCACGACGACCGCTCCGTAGGTGACGACGCCGAGCCAGTGGATGCACCACTCAGCGCAGTCCTCACCGATGAGCGCCACCCGCTCCCCCTTCTTGACCTCTAAGGCCTCGAGGAGCATTTGCGTGCGTGCCACCCCTCTCGCCACGTCAGCGTAGCTAAAGGTCTTGCCGGTGTCGTAATTGGTCAGTGCAGCCAGCGCCCAAGAGTCTGCAAACGACTTCTCGTAGGCTTTGATGAAAGGTGTCTCTATCATATCATTAATCCATTAGTCTCTTAGCATTACACGTACCCTCTGTCCGGCAAAATTACTCATTTTCCTGAAGATAGGGCTCCTGTGCAAACAGGGGTGACGCATTTGGATTTGCCCGAGGTCTCCCGGGTAAAAAGGCGACCACGCCTATCGGGGTGCTCTTCCTGCCGACCTCCTTAGGGTCATCGGACAGGAGCGCATGTGAAGACCGCTACATAGGAGACTCTCCCGCATCCGAAGGATGCACGCTCCATAGGCATCGGTCGAGGCACGAAGTGCCGATGACCGATGTAT